>JACCDG010867745.1_pt1 | contig 195506 bp, 177 predicted proteins | sample 7442471 | NCBI WGS metagenome assembly JACCDG01 (sample SAMN15323444, study PRJNA562643) | freshwater metagenome | isolation source: river surface water | place: USA:Blue River Watershed | collected 2017-08-17 | reverse complement strand
TAAGTCAAGCGGGGCGCTCGTTCATTGGTAGAAGCACTATCTGTGAGGCAAGCTCTTGCTGACTCAAGTGGCGCCAGAAAAGAGAAAACCCTAGCAACATTTCTATTGCTAGGGTTTAAATTGGTGGCCTGGGACGGAATCGAACCATCGACACGCGGATTTTCAATCCGCTGCTCTACCAACTGAGCTACCGGGCCTCACAGAAGCGGGATTATAGCATCAGAAAAAGCGGCTTTTTAGGGGAAATTAGGGGGCAATGAAAGAAGCCATGGGTGATAAGGTCGAAAGGTGAACTTTTCTTCTGCCCACCCCGCCCATGTCGACCTGATCGACTCCTCATACGCCGCCCGGCGCCTCTTTATTACTTTGCTTCTCATGACCTTGGGCGGTAGCAGCATGTATGTGGTGTCGGTGGTGCTGCCCGAAGTTCAAAAAGAATTTGGCGTTTCTCGCGCTGATGCCTCTTTGCCCTACACCCTCATGATGCTGGGCTTTGGCGCCGGCGGCTTGGCAATGGGCAAGTTGGCAGACAAATGGGGGGTGCATGTGGCCCTGTGGATCGGGTCTGTGGGTGTTGGCAGTGGCTTTGTGTTGGCTGGTTTGTCTTCCAATATTTGGTGGTTTGCTTTGGCACACGGGGTATTGATGGGTGTGTTTGGCAGTTCTTCCACGTTTGCGCCTCTGCTGGCCGACACTTCTTTGTGGTGGAACAAGCGGCGCGGCATTGCGGTGGCGGTGTGTGCCAGTGGCAACTATGTGGCGGGCAGCATTTGGCCGGCCTTGGCCCAGCAGGGTGTTGAGTTGCTGGGCTGGCGCGAAACGTATATTTGGATTGGGGTGGTGTGCGGGTTTGGCATGCTGGCGCTATCGTTTTTCATGCGACAAAGACCGCCCGCTATGGCGGTTTCAGCGCCTGGCAGTGTTCAGCAATTGGCCTCCGAAAAACCCTTTGGCCTGTCGATCACCTCGGCCCACGCACTGTTGTGCATTGCTGGCGTGGCCTGTTGTGTGGCCATGGCCATGCCGCAAGTTCACATCGTGGCGTATTGCACCGACCTCGGATTTGGCGCGGCGCGCGGTGCCGAAATGTTGTCGCTCATGTTGGCTTGCGGCATTGTGAGCCGTTTGATTTCTGGCTTTATATGCGATCGCATTGGCGGGCTGCGCACTTTGCTGTTGGGCTCTGTTTTACAAGGCGTGGCTTTGTTGCTGTTCCTGCCATTCGACGGCATGGTGTCGCTTTACATCATCTCGGCTTTGTTTGGTTTGTTTCAAGGCGGCATCGTGCCGTCTTACGCCATCATCGTGCGCGAGTATTTTCCAGCGCAAAAGGTGGGTGTGTTGGTGGGGGCGGTCATCATGGCCACCATGATTGGCATGGCCTTGGGTGGCTGGATGTCGGGCAAGGTGTTTGACTTAACAGGGTCTTATCACGCGGCGTTTGTGAATGGTGTGCTTTGGAATGCATTGAACATGGGCATTGCGCTGTTTTTGTTGTGGCGCGTACAGCGCAAAAAAAGGGCGTAACTCCGAAGAGTCACGCCTTAATGGCAATCTCAAATGAAATCAGTTGCTGTAAATAGGACGACCGTTGGCAGGCTGAATAGGGCGTGCATTCATCTTGAACGGGAAATCGCTGATTTGTTCTTTTGAAATATTGGTCTGTGTTTTCAAAATATAGAACTTTACTTTTTCGGTGCAAGGTGGTGTGGTCAGTGAACCGTCGTAATGGTAGAAGTCCATTTCGCGGGGCAACAGGTTGGCGGGGTTGAACGTCACGCCATCGGGCATCATTTCTGGGCCTTCTTGTTTGGGGGCGTGCGTCCACAAAGTTTTGATAACTGGGTTTTCGTTGCCTTCACGCAGCATCACACCCAGTACCGCCAATTCACCTTCTGCGTTTTTGTGAACAAAGTGAATCACCATGGCGGAGGGTTTGCCATCGATGTGTTCTTCGCTGGGGCGATGGAAGTGAAATTGCAGCAGGTCAAAAGGCTTGCCGTCAATGCGAATTTTGGAGCCTTGCGCCACATTCACTTGAATGGTGTGGCCGTTGTTTAAAATTTTCAATGGACCAGCCTTGTAGTCTGGTGCCACACTGAAACGCACTTTTTCAAACGGACCTTTGATGTTCAAAGGTGCTTGAGACTTGCCTTTGCCGCAAGTAGCAAATTCTTTGCCCCAGTTCTCTGGGCCCATCTCGCCTTCGTAATCCCAATGTACGGCGTGCGTGTCTTTCTTCGCACCTTTTTTGTCGTCTTTGCCGTGTGAATCTTTTCCATGCGAGTCTTTGGCATCTGACTTACCAGCGTCATGCTTTGCTGCAGATTTTCCTGCTGGCGCATCGGGCATACACTCCGACATCACTTTGACTTTTTCGCCCGCGGCTGCCAACGCATTCTGTGCGGCACAGATGACCTTTTGCTGGCTCTTCCAGTCGGTCATTTCCAAAGCTTTTTGGAAGGCTTCTACGGTGGCTGGGTCTTTGGTGCCATTGGTCAACAAACGGACACCTGCCAAGCCCAGCTGACGCTCTGGCGAGAGGCCTTTCTTTTCTTTGGCGTAGGCAGCCTCAAGGTCTTTGAGTACGATGCCTGTAGAGAAAGCAGCTTTAACGGCTTCCAGCTCTTGCGCCTTGGTCATCAAAGGCGGCAGCAATTCTTTGCTGGCTGCCAGCTCTTCTTCGGTGGTCTCGACCTTTTTATCAGCCTCTTCTACCTTTTGCGTGAGTTCGGCAACTTGTTCTGTGACGGCAGCGTTGGATTTCTTTTGCGTCCAGCCAAAGTAGCCTGCTCCCGCAGTCGAGATGGCTAACACAATGATGGCAATTATTTTTAACATGGTCTATTCCAGAATTTAATTTCCGTGCTTAGTCAGATTCGGCTTAAAGCATGAGAACTTGAGTGGCACAAAAAAATACGAGCGCAAACAAGGGTTGAACGGTTGGCATGAGCTAGGCGCATTATCGGTCTGCTTTAAAGCTCACACCTCGGCCATCGGGAGAAATGGCCACGGCATAAAGTCGTTGGGTTTTTCCAGCCACAGGGCTGGCAGTTACAAAGGCTGCGCCAGTCAGAAGCTGATTTTTAAATGAACACTGTGTGGCGTTGGGAATGGTAAGGTTCCATGCAAACAAGTTGGTGCCGTCAAAGTTGGGTCTCATGGAACTTTGCGTGATGCGGCAGTCTTGTTGAAAGTTCAATGAACTTGTCACTGCGCCTTGCGCAGAAATCACCATCGTATAGCTGCTGGACGAACCCGAGCCATAAGACAAGCGGCCTTGCCAAGTTCCTTGAACAGTTGCTTGGGCGGGCGCTAAGTTGTATTGGTAGTTAGTTGGCGAGCTAACCAAGACAGATATGGACTTGGCCAATTCCATGCCGCTTGCTGGAAAGTTAAGGTCAACCTTGAGCGCGTTTTCACTTGGCTTTGCCAGCGAACCGTTGCCGACCCGAACCGTTGCCAACAAATTCTGAAACAACATGGCTTTGCTCAAAACAGCTGTATTTGCACCTGCAATCAAGCCAGAGCCACTCAAAATATCTGGGTCTGCACTGTTGTAATAAAGACTTAAGTAGTGACTATTGGCCCCCGATCCTTGTGGGGTTCTGAATACAAAGGACACCCAATCCTTGCCGTTCAAAGTGGCCAAATAGGCGCCAGGCGTGATAACCAAGGGTACAGGTGTGCTGTCACTTGAACCACTTGAGTTGCTATTGCCCGTTAACCCGGTAGTGTTTTCTGTGGGGGTAGAAGTGTCTGCTAAGTCAGACGGGGAATTGCCGCCACCGCAGCCTACAAGGCTGGACAAAAACAGAATGCCAAAAAGGTAGCCGCTTAGGTTTGGATGTAACTTCAATGCTTGCATCAGCTTACTCTTTTCAAGTGAGTGCCACTACTTTATAGTAGGGCTTATGAACGTTACAAACTTTTCTCTTTTGAACTTTGGCAAGTTTGGTCAAAGCCTGAAAAATGCCTGTCAATTGAGTGCTTCGGTCGCTTTCGCATTGGCTTGCCTCGTGGCTTCCAGCGCCGCACAAGCTGAATGGCAAAGGGTTACGACCACCGATTCTGGCACCATCTACATTGATGACGCCAGCATCAAACGAACGGGCGCGGTTCGCTCTTTTTGGAGCTTGCTCGATTACAGAGCGCCGCAAAAAACGCAGCGCGGTGCTTTTTATGTATCTACTCGCACTCACATGGAAATGGATTGCCGCAAAGAAACCGTTCATATCTTGCAGTTCTCTATGCACACAGGCCCCATGCTGACTGGCGAAATCATCGATACGCAGGGTGTCATGCGCGAATGGCAAAGCATTCCGCCCGATACACCCTTGGTCAATGTGTACAAATTTGTGTGTGGCAAATAAAGTCTGAATTTGCTTCATGGTCGCACCCAAGCGGCCTGAAGCCAGTGTCTGTAGCGTTGCGAAAAATTCCACGCAAAATCTTGCACGCTCGCACCTGCCGGAAAAACGCTTTGCGTTAAATGGTCTAGCCAAGGGCTTTGAGCATCCAGTTGCGTTAACCAGTGTTGATCATGCCAATCGGCATGGCGTACGGGCAACGCACTTCCAGGCGCAATGGTTTCGTTCAGAGGGCCAGACATGCGGTCATGAATACTGCCCCACTCGCGGCCCTTCAGCTGTACTTTGAGTTGCTGTAGTTTTTTCTCAACCAGTTGCCAATCGGCTGGCGCATGTTGAAAGCGCATTTGGCCCAACACGTTGTCAAAAAATATGCAGGCTTTGGGATGAGCCGCCAATAGGGCTGGCAAATTTTGCAGTGCGTCTTGCGTGTGGCAAACAAGCGTTGTGCCTTTGACTTTGAAGGTAGCACCATGGCGCCACTTAAATAGCGATGCCGCAAAAGGGTCAATGTCAAACGTGTCGACACGGCTAAATTGGTTGAGCCATGCGTTAGACATCATCCATCCGGCGCTGGCGCCAATTAACAACAGACTGGGCTTTTCGTTGCCTTCTTTGGGCGCAGAGGCTTGTGCATTCTGCAGCAACCACTGCTCAATGGCTTGTGCCGTAGGTGCCCAACGCGCTTGCGAACGCCATGCCAGCCAATGCCAAGAGATGCCGCCCGTGAGGTTCATGTCTGAGGTTTGAGGTTGAACTGCATCACACCCAGGGCATCCATGCGGCGCTGGTCTTTTTTGTTTTCTTCACGGCGAACAGCTTGTGCATTTTGATCTGCCAATGTTTGCATTTTGATGCGTTCTCGTTCAGCCGCTACCAGTCTTTCTTTGATGCCAATGATGGCATTCTCAGTGTACAGCGTGTCGGTTTTGACGCGTTGCATCAGGGTGAGCAGTTGCGACATAAATTGCCGCTGGTTCATGGCTTCACGCATACCCAAGCTTTGTGAGTCAGAGCGGTTGAGGCTGTCGCGGTATTCGTCATACATCTTTTGTACACGTTGCTGGCTCGTTTGCAAGCTTTCTAGACGTGTGCGTGCTTGTACCAACTCATTCTGAATGAGGGCAATTTTATCTTCAGCCTTTTTGGTCAAGACAGTCCAGCAAGGGCGGGCAACCACGGTGTCGTTCATGCAGGTACCGCCATCATGTTGCGAATGTCGTCACGCGTACTGGCTTCGTCTTTGCCTTCGTGCATGTCTTGACGCAAGTAGTGCTCCATTGATTCACGCAATCGAATGGCTTCATCCAAGGTGGGGTTGCTGCCTCGTTCGTAGGCGCCCACTTGAATTAAGTCGACGTTTTGTTGGTACAAAGACCATAGGCGTCTGAATTTATTGGCCAGTTTCAAATCATCGGGTGACAATAAACTCTGCATCACCCTAGAAATAGAACCATTCAAATCAATGGCAGGGTAGTGCGCCGCATCGGCCAATTTGCGCGACAGCATCACTTGGCCATCTAAAGATGCACGGGCTATGTCAACGATGGGGTCGTTGGCGTCATCGCCTTCGGCCAGCACAGTATAAATGGCGGTAATCGAACCATGGCCATAACGACCTACGCCAGCACGCTCAATCAAATTGGGCAGCAAGGCAAACACAGAAGGTGGATAACCTTTGGCAGTGGGTGGCTCGCCAATGGCCAAACCAATTTCGCGTTGGGCATGCGCCACTCGGGTCAGGCTGTCGACCAGCATCAAGACATTCAGGCCTTGGTCTCTAAAATATTCTGCAATCACATGCGTCATGTGTGCGGCTTTTAAGCGTAATACAGGCGATACGTTGGCTGGCGCAGCCACCACAACCGACTTGGCAAGTCCTTCTTCACCCAAAGATTCTTGAATGAAGGCCTGCACTTCGCGGCCACGTTCACCTACCAAACCAATCACCACCACATCGGCTTTGGTAAAGCGCGTCATCATGCCCAAGAGCACGCTTTTGCCAACGCCAGAGCCCGCAACCAAGCCTACGCGTTGGCCTCGGCCTAATGTCAATAAACCATTGATGGCTTTAACGCCAACATCGAGCACGCTGTCAATGGGGCCGCGCTCCATGGGGTTGATGGGCAAGCCCAACAAACTCAAACGTGCTTTGCAAGCGGGCTTGGGTTTGCCGTCTAAAGGTTCGCCGCGGCCGTCAATCACACGGCCAAGCAGTTCTGGTCCTAAGCAAGCCGTGCCCAAGTCGTGGGCAATGCGCACAGAGGCACCAGGGCCAATGCCCACAGGTTCCGTGAGTGGCATGAGGTATAAAGTTTTGTCATTGAAGCCCACCACTTCAGCTTCAATTTTGTGACCGTCTTGACCAATCACTTCACAGCTTGAGCCTACAGGCGCCATGATGCCACGCGCTTCCATGCGCAGGCCCACCAGGCGAACCAAAGTACCACAGCGCTCTGGGCTAGAGGCGCGAGCCAAGGACATGGTGCGTGCCACTTCGGCTGCAAAGTTAGTCATTAGGCGCCCCTGCTGCGGCATCTTCGTCACTGGCTGGTTCAATCGAAGGCAAATCTAAGTCGGGCAAATCCAAAGAAGATAAATTGACGGGCGCAGCAGCGCGAGGCAACGCATCTTCCACTGTCTCGGCTTTGCCGCGACGTGCCGACAAACGCTCAGGTTGAAACGCTGTTTGTGCTTGCCAAGCTTTCGGTTCTTCTAACAAGGCATGCGCCAATGTTTCTAAGCGGTGCTCAATAAGGTCGCTCACTACTGCATCGTCTGCACGCACGCGAATGCTGCCTGGCAACAAATGGGTATCGGCTACCATGCGCCATGTGTGCGTTTGCTCACCAGGCACAGCCTTGTGATTTTGCAGTAAGGCCAAATCAGTGGGGTTCAGTTCTACCACCACACTGGCTGCAGTTTGAACGTCCAGTGTTTCAATGCAGCGATCGATCAGGCTTTGAATGCTGTTAGACGAAAGACTCAGTTCAGCCAAGGTCAGTTGTTCGGCCAAGTGCAAAGCCAAACGCTTTAAAGGTTCGTTGTAAGCGCTGGGGTTTTCTTGTAAAGCCACTACACCTTGTTCAATGTTGGCTAAGAGTTGATTGGCTTTTTCAGCCAAAGACTCTAAAGACTCGGCTTCTGCTTGCTCGGCTTCTGCCTTCTCAGCATCTCGCTGCATCTTTTGGCCCTCGGCTACGCCGCGCTCATAGGCCTCTTGCTTGATTTTTTCAATGGCTTCACCATCGAGACCAGACAATTTGGGCGCGGCTGAAACTTTGCTGTCTGCTGAGGCAAATTCGGCATCTTCTTTGACAGTTGCATCTGAGATGCCATTGTCCTCGCCCAAGCCGGCCTCAGCCAGTTGGCTGGCAACTTGTTGCTCTTCAACGGTCCACAGCGCAAACTTATTGTCTTTTTTGCCGAGGTAATTTTCTTGTACAAAACCAGCGTTTTGTAGCTCAATGGGCCGAAGCGCTTGCAGGGGCTGCCATTGGGGCACGGACCTTGCTGCACCGCCGCCTTTGCCGGTTGGTAGGGGGTTATACAAAGTCGCCTCCGCCTAAGACCAACTCACCAGAGTCAGACAACTTACGGGCAGAACGCATGATTTGTTTCTGTGCTTCTTCCACATCAGACAAGCGCATGAGGCCTTTGGCATCCATCTCGTCTTTGAACATGCCGCGTGCACGTTCCGACATGTTGTCGAAGAAGCGGGCTTTGACTTCCTCGCTGGCGCCTTTCATGGCAATCATCAACTGGTTGTTGTCCACAGCACGCATGAGAACCTGAATGCCTTTGTTGTCCACCGCGTTGAGGTTTTCGAACGTGAACATGTTGTCTTGAATGCGCATCATCAACTCGGGATCGATATCTTCCAAGCCCTTCATGATGGACGCTTCCAAAGCAGTCTTGGTGGAGTTCATGATTTGCGCTGCCGCCTTAATACCGCCGAAGCTAGAAGACTTCGAGCTGGTATTGGTCGAGAACTGCAACTTCATAATTGACTCAAGTTCTTGCATGGCCGATGGCTGAACTGTTTCCAAGCTGGCCACACGTTGAATAATTTCTGGACGTGTTTCTTCTGGCAAGAAGTTGAGCACGTCGGCTGCCACTTGATGATCGAGCACCGACAAAATAATGGCTGTCACCTGGGGGTGCTCGGTTTTGATCATATCGGCAATGGAACGTGCGTCCATCCATTGCAAAATTTCCAAACCTTTGGTGCTTTGGCCAGGCAAGATACGCCCCAACACAGACGCTGCTTTATCGTCGCCCAAGGCGCGCTTGAAAACTTTTTCGACGTAGTCTGTGGTGCCCAAGCCCAAGCTCGATTGCTTTTTGATGGTGGCCACAAAGTCGTCCAAAATTTCGTTGACTGCTTCTTGCGACACATCAGACACCGCCACCATGGCGCCACCCAAAGCTTGCACTTCACCAGGGTTCAAAAACTTGATGATCTCGGAGGCTTGTTGTTCGCCCAGCAACAACATCAAGACGGCTGCACGCTGTGCGCCACTGATGTTGGACATTTCGATGCGCAGTTTTTCTGCGGCTTCGGCATCTGCTGCCGACAATTGAGGTTCTTTTTCTGCCATGGTCGTTCCTTAGGAAACTCGAATCATCTTCTTCAACACACTGGCCACACGCGAGGTGTCTTCTGCCACGATCATGCGCACCAAAGCCACTTTGTCGTCGTAGGTGTTGGCGGTGTCCAGCATCTCCATGGAAATGCTTGATTTCTTGGGCTTGAGTTTGGCCTTGATGTCTTCCAAGGTTTCGCCTTCGCCCAATTGGATGGCGCTCATGTCTTCAGCAGACAACTCGCCATCGGCCAGCGCAATCTTGGCTGCGGCTGCAGCTGCTTCTGCTGCGGCTGCTTCAGCTGCCAGCTCTTCAGGTGTCTTGAGCAAGCCCAACATGCGGAGTACAGCAGGACGAATCACCATCATCAAGAAAGCCAAGAATACGACCCCCAACAAACCACTCTTGATGTAGGTTTGCATGGACTCGTCTTTGTACCAAGGAATGCTGAGGTCGTAAACAACTTCGGGCTCAAACTTGGCTTGCACCACGGTGACCACGTCGCCACGCTTTTCGTCAAAGCCCACCACGCCGCGAACCAATTCTTGCATGCGGGTAATCTCTTCTTCGCTGTAGGGGTTAGGGGTTGCGGGACCTGCAACGCCTTTGTCGTCTTTGGCGCCGGGTGTAGGGGCACGCTCGTTGATCAAAACAGCCACACTTAAACGCTCGACGGTGCCTGTTGCATTTTTCACATGTCGAACAGAGCGGTCGAGTTCAAAGTTGCGTGTACTGCGTGCTGTTGTGCTGCTGGTGCCACCACCCGCACCAGCTGGTGTAGCAGCCGCTGAATTGGTAGTCGCTGAAGGTGCAGGCGGCGGTGTATTTGACAATGTACCTGGAATACCAGCAGCTTCTTGTGCAGAGTTTTTGTCTTCGCTGACTGCTTCAGAACGTGTCTTGGGCCCTTTGTCACGCGTGTCAAAGTCTTCTGTGGTCACTTCGGTTTGCGTAAAGTCCAAGGCCATGTTGACTTGTGAGCGAACATTGTTGTCGCCCACAATGGGAGACAAAATTTGCATCACTCGCTGGCGATACACATCTTCCATTTTTTGTTTGTGCTGGCTTTGTGCAGAGGTTAAACCCAAGGCAGCAGCTGTGCTGGAATCGGTAATCAGCTTACCTTGGTTGTCTACAACAGCCACGTTTTCAGGTGTCATGAGGGGCACGCTTGAAGCCACCAAATGAACCAAAGCTTGTACTTGGTTCTGCGACACAGAGCGGCCTGCGTAAGGCGTGATGATGACGGAGGCTTTGGGCGGTGTGCGGTCACGCACAAACACCGATTGTTTGGGCATGGCCAAGTGCACCCGTGCTTGCTGAATGCTGTCAATTTGCATGATGGTGCGGGCCAACTCTTGCTCCATAGCAGATGTGTAGCGCACTTGTTCCATGAACTGGCTGGTGGTCATGGCCGATTGGTCTTTTAAAGACTCCATGCCCATGTTGCCTGTTTTGGGAATGCCTTTGGAGGCCAAGAAAATTCGCGCCTCATGGTACTTGTTAGATGGAACCGTAATTTGACCCGACGCTGGGTCCATCACAGGTTTGAACTCGCTGGCCTTCAAAGCTTCCATGGCCGTTTGCTGATCGGCCTCGCTCATGTTGACCATGAGAGGACGGTAGCTGGGCATGTTGATCCAGAAGTACAAAATGGCAAACAACAAAACGGCCAAAGCCATCAAGATGATGGGCATGGCCTTTTTAACGCTAGGCTGCTGCAGCATTTGCTGAACCCCAGCAAATGGACCCGTTGCAAAGTTGCCACCATTGACGCCATTGCCACCGGCCTGCTGGTTGATGTCCATTCCTGGCGTAAACGTTGCCAATGCGCCACCACCATTGCCGTTGGCATTGCCAGTGGTGGTCAGGGCATTGTTGCTTGCGTTGCCGGTTGCTAAACCTGGCTGAAAAGGAGCGAGTGTTGTAGTTGCCATGTTGCGAATCTCTTTGTCGTATCTTTAGGTGCGGCTAGACAGTTTGTAAATGTCTAGGGCTTTAAACAGGCATGTTTAAAATGTCTTCGTAAGCTTTGAGTACTTTGTTGCGAACCTGCAAGGTTGCTTCAAAGCTCAAGGAAGACTTCTGCATGCTCAACACCACGTCGGTGAGCGGCACGCCTTCACCGCGTTCGTATGCCGCACTGATCTTGCTGGCTTCCATTTGGTTGCTGTTGACCTTGTCAACGGTTTGGCGTACCAAGTCGCCAAAGCCTGCTGGACCTACTGGTTTTTGAGAACCACTAAGTCCATTCAGGCCGCCCACCTTGTTGCCATCTTCGTCCATGCCGCCAGCGGCTTGTGACTGGTATGAGCGCAGGGTTTGCAACATCGATTGAATATTGCTTTGTGAATTGATTTTGTCGATCATGTGTGTTCCCCTTAAGCGGCCCAAGCCATGTTGCCGTTTTCAGCCTTTAGCTTCGCCAGCTTGTAACGCAGTGTGCGTGGGCTGATGCCCAACTTGGCAGCAGCTTCCATGCGGCTGTCGGTCGTTTGAATGGCTGCCAAAATCATTTGATGCTCGCTAGATTTAACGGCTTCTTGTAAATTGCTAGACGTGTTGGCCTCTGGTGCTGTCACTGTCATGGGTGCCGAAGCTGGTGTAGCGGCGGCAAATGATTGAGGCGCCACAGTAGCTTGTGCTTCTGATTGCACAAAGCTGTTTTGCGTGCTGCCGTCTAAGGTCAAGTGCGCAGCAGTCAGAGGACCATCGTCAAACATCAGATGCATCACATCGATGTGACCATCAGGGCACAACACCACAGCGCGTTGCACCACATTTTCAAGTTCACGCACATTGCCTGGCCAGCGGTAGGCCAGCAGTTGCGCTTGAGCAGCAGCACTGACTGTGAATTGAATGTCTTTGGCGTGGCGCATCAACAATTGCGCAACCAAAGGCAAAATGTCGCCAGGGCGGTCACACAAAGGCGGGACACGCAGCTTGAAGGTGCTGATGCGGAAATACAAATCTTCACGGAACTCGCGCGCCACAATGGCTTGACGCAAGTCTTTGTTGGTGGCGGCAATGACGCGCACATCAACTGCCACAGCATGCTCTGAGCCCAAGCGCGTCAGTTGGCGTTCTTGCAGAACGCGCAGTAGCTTAGCTTGCAAATGCATGGGCATCTCACCGATTTCATCTAAGAAAATGGTGCCGCCATTGGCTTGTTCAAACAAGCCGCGTGAATCTTTGTGTGCGCCTGTGAACGCGCCCTTTTCGTGGCCGAATAACATGTCGTCAATCAGCTGCTCTGGCAAGGCTGCACAATTCAAACCGACAAATGGACCACGTGCACGCTTAGAAGATTCGTGCAACACACGCGCCAAAATTTCTTTACCTGCGCCCGTAGGGCCTTCAATCAAGGCTGTTACGTTGGCTTGCGCTACGCGCTGTGCCAAGGCCAGCAGGTGTTGGCTGACAGGGTCAACGTACACCACGCTGCGGGGTGCAGAAGGTGCCGCTGTAGGTGCCGAAAGATTGCTCAGTGCCTTGGACGCCATCGACACAGTCTTTGAACGCAAAGGCGCTGCGATGTCTGATAAATTGACTTGGCTCTCGTCGCCAGCGGTTTGAAGTGTTTTCAAAGTGCTGGCCACCACTTGCCAAGCTTCGTGGGTCCAATCATCCGAGGCCAATACATGCGCAGCACCTTTGCGCATCGCATCAACGGCCAGCTCTAAATGGCTGCGGTTGACGCGGCAAATGAGCGCACGTGTTTTGAATGCGTTTGGGAAAAAGTTATGAATGCCTTCAATCAAGCCGTGTGTCTTGTCGTGCAAAACAACCAAGGGCCAGGTGGGCTGCTCGGTCATGGCTTTTTTGAGTTCAATCAGCGAATGAACGCTTTGAACAACCAGACCAGCCTGTAAGAGTTTGGCGTGCTCTTGCGCCGTGAGGGTATGGACAGGGTCCATCCACAGTACTTGTTGCGCGGTTTGATGTGAGCTCATTGCTTTCCAGTGCCTCGTATGCATTGATATGCAATAGAGGTAGCAATGGCCGTGCCAACTAAAAATACTACTTAAGTAATCTTAAAATACACAAATCACTTGGACTTTTGTCATTTTCCCGACAGCGGAAAACAAACGGGCAGGCCAAATCCCCATACGCCTGGTAGCTAGAGGGCGTAACTTTTCAATTCAGAAGGGTTTGCCCGCTGAAGACACTTATGAATCAAGCGACTGAACAAATGAACTGAAGCTCGGGTTAATAAATAGGTAGTAAATTCAATTAACCCAAAAGCTTCAAGACGGTTTGTTGGCTGGTGTTGGCTTGGGCCAAGACTGCAGTGGCAGCTTGCTCCATGATCTGGCTCTTCGCCAAAGCGGTAGAAGCTGTTGCGTAGTCGGCATCTTGAATTTGGCTGCGTGAAGCAGACGAGTTCATTGACACATTGGTCAAGTTGTCGACCACGTGTTCAAGACGGTTCATGGCCGCACCCATCATGGAGCGTGCTTTACTGACCTTGTCTAAAGATGTTTTGACCAAGTCAATGACTTCTTGGGCGCCAGCCACCGTTGTAAGTGAGCTTTTTCCGTCTGTGTTTGCTGCGACATTAGAAACATAAAGTGCATTGGTCACATCACCAGCTTCACCAAAGTTTGGCAAATCAACTTTGATTCGCTGATCGGCACTGTCACCAATTTGGAAGTACAAAGACAAAGGTGTGGTTGCTGTGCCAAGTCGATTTTCACCAGCAAGAATCTTGAATCCATTCCACTCATGCGTCTTGGACATGCGATCAATTTCTTGCTTCAGCTGCGTGAACTCATTGTTCAAGAAACTGCGCTGTGTATCTGAATAGGTGTCGTTGGCCGCTTGCATGGCCAATTCACTACAGCGCAACAACATGGTTGTGATGCTGGTGGTTGCACCTTCAGTCGTTTGAATCATGGCAATCGCATCACCTGCATTGCGAATACCTTGGTTCAAGCCTTCAATTTGTTGCGTCATACGCGCAGCAATGGCCAGGCCTGCCGCATCGTCTTTCGCTGAATTGATACGCTTTCCAGTTGAAAGCTCTTGCATGGCTTTCAGTGAACCGCGTTCTGTCGTTTTTAAGGCTGCTTGTGTATAAAGCGCTTTAACGTTGGTATTGATCACACTCATGTTAATCTCCTATGGCAATCATTGCGATGGCAAATAATTGCCGTTGATTCAATTAATTGATTTAATTAATGTGTTGATGAACTGGCTTCAAATACTGAAGTCGACAAAATCAAAGTGTCTTTTTCTTCGTTCAACACTTTGTCTTCTGGCCAAATTCCCAACGCGTAATCCAACACGGCATGCGCTTCAGCCAAATCCAAATTGCACGCCAATGAACGTGCCAACATTTGGTACGTCATAGGCTGCGCATTTTCTTTCTGCAAGTCGATCAAGTCCTGGAGCAACTCAATCGACAAAGCCCAGTCTTCTCGGGTCATGGCCAAGAGGCCAGAAATTGCCAAGATGTCTTCACTGGCGGGATAAAGGCTTAGCCCAGCTTCTGCCAATGCTTGGGCCAAATCATGATGATTTTCTGCCACCAACCATTGCACGCCATGGCGAAAGTCTTCTGGACTGAATTGAGAAATCTCTTTGCGATCCAAGCTCTGAGCGTTCACAAACTCGGTCATGGCTTGTTGAATGTTGATGTTCATCTGAGGCTCCAAAAATTATTTAACGTTGCGTCGGTTTGACGATTGATGGGTAATAAGCAAAAGCAATGCCAACTTTTTGTTGCCACTTACTTATTGGGGTGAGTGATGGCCGTTGCCACTTTGAACAACTCTTTTTCAAAGTTCTTCACAAAACGTGGCATGTCAAACAGCGGCGAAGTTTTGGCATTGCGCACCAGCTTCTTTTTGACCTTCTCAAAGTAAGCTTTATTGGTACCCAGCTCAATGGCCCGTTTTTCATAGTCTTCCAGAGAGAAAGTGATCAACTCGGGCATGTCTAAAGCATTTAACAAACTGCCAGCCATGCGAGAGGAAAACGTACGGCCTGAGTAAGTCAAAACTGGCAGTCGAACAAACAGCGCGTCGTTAGCTGTAGTGCCGCCATTGAAGGGATATGCATCCAAAAACAGGTCGGCCAGCTTGTACCGGGCTAGATAATCTTCGGGTGCCACACGGCCGGCAAAAATTAGCCGCTCAGCGGCAACTCCGAGTTTTGCCGCTTCCTGAATGAGGGACGCCTTGGACCATTCGTTGTCTTCTAGCAGCCAAAAAACCGAGTTGGGTGTGGCCGCCACGATGCGCATCCACGCTTGGAAAATCTCAGGCGTGAACTTGTAGTTGTTGTTAAAGGTGCAAAAAATGAACTTGTCTTCTGGCAAGTTGTACTTGGCTTTGTCGGGTGTTTTGCCAACAGGACGTTGCCGGTCGCTACACTGAAACACCTCCGGCATGTAAAAGGGCTCTTCTGTATAGAAAGGCTTCAAATGCTCAGGAATGAGGAACTTATCGGCAATGACATAGTCAATGCAGGGGTGGCCCGTGGTGCCTGGAAAACCTAAGTAGGTCATTTGAATAGGGGCAGGCCTGTAAGACAGAATATCGGGACGTGCGCCAGAAGTAATGCCTTGAAGGTCCACCAATACATCGATGCCGTGGCTATGGATGCACTTTGCCGCTTCTTCATCGGTCATGGCGGCAATGCGGATGTGGTGGTCCATGGCGCCAATGACTCGCTTCCTTAAGTCAGAGCCATCTTCTCGGCTCCAGCAGAAACCAAACACTTCAAATTTGGACTTGTCCAGCAGTTCAAATAGCTCTACGGTTAGCAGTGAAACGGCATGCAAACAAAAGTCGGAGGACAAGAAACCCAAGCGCAGCTTGCGGCCACCTAGAAATGGCAAAGGATTGCCGCTGTTGAAAGTAGTCACCCGCATGTTCACTTTTTCATGAACAAACCGGATCGCAGTGGCCAATTGCATGCCAGGGTCGTCACTGGCCGATAGCATGGCCAGCGGTGATGTCCACTTCAGCAACTCTCCTTTGTCGACGCCTGTTCCCTCGGCATAAACTGGCCATTTACATTGCTTTTGCCTGAGGTGCACCCAATGCTGAATGACTTTGGGTTGGTCGGGTTGCGTCTGCAAGCTTTCTAACAAGAAGGCCTCCGCCTTTTCAAACATGCGCAACTCTTCGTGAATGCGGCCCATGGCGTTGAGCACCATGATGTACATGTCGACATCTTTGGTTCGCGTTACCAATGGATGGTCGAGCATGGACTGCCAAATGGTGATGGCGTGAGGCTTGCGGCCGGCGCGCTCTACCGAGGCGCCTAAGTTGAACCAGGCTTGAATAAAGTCGGGTTTGACGTAAATGGCCGACCGGTAGGCATTTTCTGCGTCAGTGGCCAAGTTGTTTTGACCATACAGCACGCCCAAGTTAAACCAATAGACGTGTGTGTGTGGTCCTGGCGCTCCGGCCAAAGCTTTTTGGTACATCTGCACCGCCTCTTGCCAGCGGCCACTGTTTTGAAGGGCTTCAGCTTCGTGAATGAAGTTCAACATTCAATCGTGCCTTTTTAAATTCAATGAATAAGTTAAGCCGACGGAAATTTGACACGCAAATCGTCCGCAGGACTTGTTTCAACTTACTTAGCAAACTCCAAGCCAGCTTAATAAAGGTAGAAAACTCATGTGGGAGGGGCCTTCGCATTGACGAGTTTTGGTTGGCGTAAATATTGCATAAAGACTCTTGATGCACTGTCAAAGTGTCAATAAATCAAGGATTTAGATTGAGTGCTTTAGCCTCTTCAAAGCTTAACGGCAAAGCCCTGATGGGTGTTCCATCAGAGCTGAAGTCTGCCCTTTGGGCCAACACAGACCTGGTTAAACAGGCGCTGTGGTTCAGCTTGGCCATCAACTTACTGATGCTGGCGCCAACCGTGTACATGATGCAGGTGTACGACATGGTTCTGAACAGCCAAAGCATGAGAACGCTTTTGATGATGCTGCTCATGGTGTTTATGGTCTACATCTTTGTAGAGGTGCTCGAATGGGTCCGCCTGCAAATGATGACTGCCATCAGTTTGAAATTTGATGCCAATTTGCGTAATCGCGTCTTTGATGCCATGTACGAAGCTCGGCGTTTGCAATTGCCTGGTGGCTCGCCACAAGCTTTGAGCGATTTACGCGTAGTTCGAGACTTCATTGGCTCACCCATGGTGATGGCCTTTTTGGATGCGCCAGTTTCATTGATCTTTTTGTTTTTGGTGCTGCTGATTCACCCCAGCATGGCCTTATTTGCCTTGGTAGGTGCTGTGTGTCAATTTATCTTGGCCGTACGCGCCCACCGAGTGACAGAGACGCAAGTGGTTCAGTCTAGTAGAGCGGGTATGGAAGCACAGGCTTATGTATCTGGGGCTTTGCAAAATGCTGAAGTGGTAGAGGCCATGGGCATGTTTCGCGCCATTCATGACAAATGGATGGCAAAGCAGAAGAACTTCTTGCTTCTAAACGCAGCCTCTGCTGAATCTTCAGGTTTAAGCGCTGCTGTTTCTAAATTCGGACAAGCAGCTCAAGGTTCATTGATGATGGGGCTTGGCTGTTGGCTCACCATCATGGGTTTGCTGCAGGGCAGTGGTTCATTGATGATTGTGGCGTCTATTTTGGGTGGACGAATGTTGGCACCTTTAGTACAAATCATTGCGCAGTGGAAAATGATTGTCAGTGCCAAAGACTCCTATACAAGATTGGATGCATTGTTAGAGTCGGTTCCCTCTAAACCGGTGGGTATGCAATTGCCGCCGCCCGTAGGCCAGTTGGTGGTGGAGAACTTGTTTGTTGCTGCACCAGGCAAAGGTCCTACCATTTTAAAAGGTTTGAGTTTTGTCTTGAACCCTGGTGAATCTTTGGCGCTAATCGGCCCTTCCGCTTCAGGCAAATCAACTTTAACCAGAGCCATTGTGGGCGTGTGGGGCGCGCAGAGCGGCAAGGTTCGATTGGATGGCGCTGATGTCTTTCTTTGGCCTAAAGAAACTTTAGGTCCCTACTTGGGCTATTTGCCTCAAACCGTTGAATTGTTTGATGGCACGCTGGCTGAGAACATAGCCAGGTTTGGCGAAGTCGACATGGACAAAGTAATGACTGCTTCGCGCTTACTCGGCTTAGATGAGTTTGTTCAAACTTTACCTGATCAATACGACACCCGTGTAGGTACAGCCGGCGCCTTCTTGTCTGGTGGTCAAAGGCAGCGACTTGCATTGGCGCGTGCTGTGTATGGCATGCCTAAGTTGATTGTGTTGGATGAACCCAACTCTAGTTTGGATGAGCAAGGAGACGCCTTTTTCATTGAGCTTCTGAAGGCACTTAAGGCAGCCGGTAGCACCGTGATCGTGGTGACGCACAAGTCTAGCCCGTTGTCAGTGATTGACAAAATTTTGTTCATGAACGATGGCCGCATGCAAATGTGGGGGCCGAGAGAAGATGTGTTGGCCAAATTGAAAGAAGTGGCGCCATCATGAACAAAATAATTCAAATACTGCAACGCAGTGAATTAGGACAGTTGGTTTGGCAAGCCCGCAAAGAGTTTGTGTGGGTGGGTATTTTCAGTTGTGTTTACAACTTGCTTTTAATTACGCCTACCTTGTACATGCTACAGGTGATGGACAGGGTGATGTTGAGCAAGTCAGAAGTGACGCTGATCGCACTCACTTTGCTCATGTTAGGCGGCTTGGTGCTGTCATCTTTTGCAGACTGGATTCGTACGCGCGTTTTGGTCAGAACAACCCTGCGCTTTGATCAAAAGCTTAACACTCGTGTTTTGATGGCGTGCTTTGATTCCAGAAGAAAAGGTACAGAAGACAAAGCACAGATGGTGTTCAACGACCTGACCAGCATGCGTCAGTTAATTTCTAGCCAAAGTTTTTTTACGGTATTTGATATTCCTTGGACGCCGGTTTACCTGGGCATTCTTTTCATGATGCACCCAGTTTTAGGCTGGACAGGCTTGGTGTTCATGGTGCTTTTTGGCGTGCTGGCATATTTCAGCAATCGATGGACAGAGGTGCCATTTGAAAAAGCCATGGATGCCAGTCAAGTAGCCAATGTTTACGTGGGCGCCAAGCTTAAAAACTCAGAAATTGTTGAGTCTTTGGGAATGCTAAGCAACCTGCGCAGGCGTTGGCTTAACCTGTACTTAAAGCATCTGAAGCTGCACACGCACTCTCAAGACAATATGCACAAGGCGCAAATGCTGAGCAAACTGGTGCGTCAAAGCCAGCAATCCATTGTGTTGTCTGTGGGTGCTTATTTGGTGATTCAAGGTGACCTTTCATCCGGTGCAATGGTGGCGTCCAACATGATGATGGCCAATGCACTCAGACCTATTGACATGCTGGTGTCTAGTTGGCGAATGTTTGTGCAGGCCAAAACTTCATATTTGCGGGTAGAAAAAATGCTGGATGAAAATCCCGCAAAGCAAATTCTTGATTCGCCTGTAAGCATTCAAGGTCCGATGAAATGGGAAAACTTGGGTGCAACTGTGCCTGGTAAGGACGAGCCTATTTTGGAAGGGCTCACGGCAGAGTTTAAAGAAGGCCAGGTGGTTGCCATTGCAGGTCATTCTGGTGCCGGAAAAACGACCCTCTTGCGATGTATTTTGGGTATTTCGCAAGGCATGTTGGGTCAAGTCAAAATCAATGAGCATGACATAAGCCGAATTGGCCGAGATGCACTGGGTGCCATGGTGGGTTACTTGCCACAAGACATTGAATTGATGGACGGTAGCATTGCTGACAACATTGCCCGATTTGGTGAAGTTAATTCTGAATCTGTGATTGAAGCCGCTCAAAAAGCAGGTATTCACCAAATGATTTTGCGCATGCCCAGAGGCTATGACACCACCATTGGTGAGGCAGGTGGCATGTTGTCTGGCGGCCAGCGCCAGCGCCTGGCACTGGCACGCGCCATCTATGGCAACCCTCAACTATTGGTGCTCGACGAGCCCAATGCCAACATGGACGAGCAAGGCACAGCTGCTTTGGTCACCACATTGAATTTAATGAAATCTGCTGGTTCGCTCATCTTTATGGTGGCGCACGACAGAAATTTATTGGCCACTGCAGACCGCTTGGTGGTGTTGGCCAAAGGAAAAATGTTGCACAACGAGGCCCTGAACCCAGAGCCTTCCTTAGTGACACCGGCTTAAGGACAGTCATGATTCATCACAATACAAGCCACACTGCTGTGAACCCGGCAGAAATAGAAGAAGAGATCAACACCCAGAAACCTATTCGCTTAGGGGCCGCGGTGTTGGTGCTTGGCTTTGGCGCTTTCTTACTTTGGGCGGCTTTTGCCCCGCTTGATCAAGGTGTGCCAGCTTCTGGCACCGTAGCTATTGAAACTCGTAAAAAAACCATTCAACATTCCACTGGTGGTGTAGTGAAAGATGTACTGGTTAAAGAAGGTCAATGGGTGAAAGAGGGAGATGTACTGATCGAAGTGAGTGACACCCAAGCGCGCGCCAACAACGAAACCATTAAGCAAGCATATTTGAGTCAGCGCGCTGTAGAGGCCCGATTAGAAGCTGAGCGGAAGAATGCTGGCAGCATTGCTTTTGGGCCAGAGATTTTAGAAAACAAATATGACCTGTTTGTGCAGCAAGTGATGCTGACGCAGCAAACCCTGTTTGCAGCCAGAAGGGCATCATATAACTCTGAGGTTTCAGCGCTTGAACAAAGCATTAAAGCGCTGAAAGAGCAGTTGTGGGGTGTAGATCAATCGTTGATTAACAGACAACTTCAGATTCAGTTGCAAGAAAAGCATTTGAAGTCAATCAAGACATTGGCAGAAGAGGGCTTTGCCCCAAAAAATCAAGTGTTGCAAATGGAGCAAACGCAAACAGAACTTAAAACAGCACTGTCTGATTTGAAATCTAATCAAGCAAGACTTAGCAGATCGATAGAGGAGTCGCAATTTAGATTGGAGCAGCGAAAGCAAGACGTTATTAAAGATGTAATGGCGCAGCTGGCAGAAGTAAAAAAAGAAGTGCAGGCTGGAAAAGAAAGACTGACAGCCACCAAAGAAGAGCTTGCGCGCACACAAATTAAATCACCTGTGGATGGTCAAGTGGTGGGCATGAGCATTAGTGCAACAGGAGGTGTAGTGATGGCTGGACAGAAATTGATGGATGTAGTGCCCAAAAGTGAAGCGTTGCTAGTTGATGCAAAAGTGTTGCCGCATATTATTGACAAGGTACATACGGGTATGGACGTATCTGTTCGTTTCAATACGTTTGCCAATACACCGCAATTGGTTGTGCCGGGTAAGTTGGTTGCATTGACTTCGGATGTGATTAACGACCCGACTGCGGGTATGGCTGGAATTAGTAGCTATTACTTGGGGAGAGTAGAAATTACACCTGAAGGCCTGAAGATACTGGGAAGTAGGGTGTTACAACCTGGGATGCCTACAGAGGTGGTTTTCAAGGTGGGCGAGCGTACTTTGTTGCAGTACATCATGTATCCGTTGACAAAACGCATTGCTGCGTCATTGAAGGAAGAGTGATGCATAAGCAGAGGGGAAATTTGTCCAGAATAGACATTCAGTATAAGTTTTTGTTAGTCGCCTGTGTGTTTTTATTTTCTGCAGCTACCCAAGCGATAACACTTGAGGATGCAATAGAAAGCGCTATAAAAGTTGATCCTTCATTGAGAGCTAGCAAATTTAATGTTCTTGCAACTGGAGAAAACATTGCTATAGCTCGTTCTAGGTTGTTGCCGCAGGTTTCACTTCAGGGCTCTTCAAATCAACTTACGCAAACTACAACCCAAGAGTTGTCTACTGGCGGCAGTTCCTCAAGAAGCTTTACCGGCCCTTCTGTGAATCATCAATTTGTAATTAGGCAGGCGTTACTTCGCCCCAAAGAATTATCAACACTTCGGTATGCAGAGTTGCAATCACAATACATGGAATTGAAATACAGGTCTGATATGAAAGATCTGCAAAATAGGGTTGTCACTGCATGGATTGATTTGTTGGGGGCCCAGCAAATATCAGAAGCCAACGAAAAGCCACTTTCGTTGATTCAAGCTGCAGCAGAGCAAGAGCGGGCCAAGTATGAACAGGGAGAAAGTACAAAAGACGCAGCTATGGAGGCAGAAGCACAATTTGAAAATTCAAAGGCAATTTATGTACAAGCAGTTGAAGTCTTGAAAGTAAAGCAAAGTGCTTTTGAAAACTTAACAAAAATTCCTGCCCATGCCTTGATTGGTAAAAAACTAACAAGCAAATCATTGCCAGTATTCTCTGAGGATGACAAATCATTGCTTTGGTCGAACTTGCAAGATACTTCGTTGGAGCTTCAAATGTCGAAGCTTCAAGAGCAGATGCAACTAGAGCGAGTGAAAATGGCAGAATCAGAACACAAGCCAACGATAGATTTGTTAGCTGCTGTCAATCTGGCGCAGAATGATGCGACAAGTACACAAGGTTACCAATATAGGAATAAGCAAGTAGGAATCCAGTATACGGTTCCACTTTTTGCCGGTGGCGGTTTGAATGGCGCTACACGACAAGCAAAGTTTGGGTATGAGGCAAGTTTGGCAGAGGGTGAAGCATTATCAATTAAATTGATTAATGACTTTGATGTTTCATGGAGCTTCTTAGTGTCCAACCTTAACCGTCAAAAGGGGATGCTTGCTAGTTTGAACTCTGGAGAGGAGCATGTGAAAGCAAACCATAGGGGTTTTGAGTTGGGAGTTAAGTCTCTTGCTGACACTGCAAATGCAGAATTGGCTTTGGCAAGAAAAAAGACTGATTACATCTCAGCAACTCAAGAATATCTGAGGAGTATTTTGAAAATAAATACTAAATCATTAATTAATGAAAATTTTAACAATTGATAAATAATCTTATTTATTATACTGTATCCAAATTTAATCCTGGCGAATGGTGAGAATTGCTATCGACTAAATTTCAACCACTCAGTACTACAGTTAGGCTGAAATCTTAGTGAAATCATTGAAGTAATTTACGTGAAGATAGAAAAATTTAGTATTTAAAATGCCAAATCTAAATAAATCCGTGTACTTTATCTATTTTTTAAAATTCACTAAGTGCTTATCTATTTGTCCTAAGCTATTTATGAAAAAATTAATGAAAATTAAATGGCAGTATTATTAAATCAATAAAAGATAAATATAATAATTTCATTGTCGAAATTAAGGTTGAAACTATTCTAAAATTCTATTGCTAAACGACTCCCATGGAGTGAAAGATAAAATTTTAAATTTCAGAATAGATTAAAGAGGTGGTTGATAAAATGCTGCGCAATCAATATGATGCAATTTTTCCTGAAATAGAAGAGCTATGTTTGAATCTATTATTTTCTGCTAAGTACGTGGATTTATTGAATTTGATTCAAACGACAATTTTAAATACATTTAGAAGTGATGTATTTCATAATAAAGCATTATTTACTAATAAGTTTGATGAGATATTAATGAATTTGGGATTGCGGCTAGAAAATGAATTAAGCGCATTGCAAAGCTTGAATCCGAATAATCTGAATATAATTATCGGGACCGAATATTATGCAATTGGTGGGCATACACGAGTTGCACAAGAGTTTTCTAAAATAGAAGAAAATACTCTAATTGTAATTACAGATGCTTATGGCCGTACATCAAAAAATTTAAATTATTATAGATTTTTCCAGGATCTATTTGAAAATAATTCGGTAATATTATTGCCACCGGGTAATTTGTTAGAAAAAATAATTTTTCTCAAAAAATTAATAAAATGCATTAAGCCTAAAACCGCAGTCTTATTAACACACCATGATGACCCGATTGGTGTTACTGCATTATGCGGAAGTGCAATTAATAAGAAAATATTTCATCATCATTGTGATCATAATATTTCACTTGGGGCTACTATCAAAGAGTTTCATCATTATGATACAACGCCTTTTGGAAAAGTGATTTGTTCGCATAAAACCAATGCTAAATATTTGCCTTTGTCTTATTCCAATAATAATCATGAAAGTCCGCATCTGGTTCTTGCTGAAAATTTTAATTCAATTTGTGCGGCTTCATCAGTTAAGTTTAATCTAACAGTTCCGAGTCGTGATGACTTCTATCCTAAAATTGTTGGTTATATTTTGGATGCAACTAGTGGATGTCATTACCACATTGGAGTATTAACGCAAGAGGAACTTGTAATGATTAAGAATTATTTAATCGGGTTGGGTATAAAATCCGATAGATTCATTTATTTGGGCCAGGTAAATAGTCTAGTCGAAATCATCAATAACATAAAAAATCCAGTGTATTTTGTTTCATTTCCGACTCCAGGAATTCTTGCGTGGATTGAAGTGTTGTCAACTGGAATACCAGTTTTTGTTTTTTCTAATAATACTGATGCATTGATTAATGAAGATTTGATCACAGATAAGTCGTTTGAATCTTTGATTGATGAAAAAGCATTTAAATTTTCTGACCAAAACTCTATTAAGGAGTATTTAAATAAATTAAAAGAAAATTATTTCGATATAGTCACTAGAAATAAGCAGTACTTTAATGAAAATCACTCAACCATGGCTGTGGAAAAGATAATGAAGCAAATAATAATTTAATTCGTATTGAGAAAATTAACTACTTGATTGATTATTAAATTAATATCTTCGGTAGATAAGAAAGGGTCAATTGGTAAACTTAAAGATTCATTAGCTAAGCGTTCGGCTATTGGCAAGGATCCTTTATTAATTCCAAGATCTGAATAAGCCTCTTGCAAATGAGGGGGAATTGGATAGTGAATCAAAGTGCCTATATTACGAGCTGCTAAAAACTGCTGCAACTTTTCTCTTTGGGGATGTTGAACAACAAAAAGATGCCACGCTGATTCACTGAATTTATTTAAGTGAGGCGTAGTAATAGCAAAATTTTTAAAAGCATCTAAGTAGTGATTGGCGATTATTTTGCGCTTCTGGTTCCAACTATCCAAATAATTGAGTTTCACATTTAATATGGCCGCCTGTATTGGATCAAGTCGACTATTGAATCCTTTAATTTGATTCACATATTTTTCTGAAGATCCGTAATTTCTTAGTAAGCTAAGTCGCTCTGCTAGTTTTGTGTTGTTAGTAGTAATAGCACCGCCATCACCCATGCCGCCTAAATTTTTTCCAGGATAAAAACTCCAAGCAATAGCATCGCCATGAGAGCCAACTCGTTTTCCTTTGTATACCGCTCCATGTGCTTGAGCGGCATCTTCGAGAAGAAACAAAGAGTATTTTTTTGTAATAGCTAATAATTCATCTAAATCAGCGGGTTCTCCATATAAATGAACAGGCAAAATTACTTTAGTTTTAGAGGTTATTGCTTTTTCAATCTTTGATGTATCAATATTAAATGTAATGGGGTCTGGTTCTACTGGTATAGGCGTTGCTCCGCATTGACTTACAGCTAACCAAGTAGCAATGTATGTATTGCTAGGCACAATAACTTCATCGCCTGGACCTACTCCCATGGCGAGCAAGCAAAGTCTTAGGGCATCAAGCCCATTAGCCACACCTATCGCATGTTTAGCACCGCAGTATTTTGCGAAATTATTTTCAAATGATTCAACCTCAGCACCACCAATGTACCATCCAGAGTTTGCAACTCTGAGAATTGCTTCATCAAGTTCTTTTTTAATTACTAAATATGAAGACTTTAAATCAAGAAATGGTATCATTTTAATTGCCTACTATATTTTTGAAATCAGAATAATCACGAATATAGTCTGAGCTATCATAGAAATCGGAAGTAAAGACAAGCAGTACTGCATCAGAAGAGTAATTATATTGAATACCCCAAACTAATGGTGGAAGATAAATGCCTAAATCAGGCTTATCTAATAGAAATTCTTGACGATTTTTACCATCGTCAGCCACAACAGAACAGCTACCACGAATGCAAATTAAAAATTGATGACATTTCTTATGTGCATGTTCACCTCTGGTCTCTAAACTAGGAACATCAAAAACAATAAAGTATCTCTTGGGGGAGAATGGAACATTGCGCTCGAATTCACCAAATGATAAGCTTCCACGGATGTCTGGAATTCGCGGGAAACGAGTTAGAATAACGCCATTAACTGATGTTGATTGTTGACCAATATGATTTTTTTCTTGGAAAATATTCGTTGAATTTACTTTGCTTGTATCAACATAGCCAATGATTTTTGCTGGATTACCAACTACGATAGAATTCGGCGGAATAGACTTAGTTACTACAGCACCCGCAGCGACCATTGCATTACTCCCTATTTCAATGCCGGGCAGTATTACTGCACCTGCACCAATTGACGCGCCTTTATTAATTTTGGTAACTAAATATTGATTTGGATATTGTTTAGATCGAGGAAACCGATCATTTGTAAAAGAGACGTTCGGACCAATAAAAACATCATCACTTAATCTTAACCCATCCCAAAGTTGAACGCCATTTTTTATGGTGACTCTGTCACCTATGACAACATCACTTTCAATAAAACAATGAGAGCAAATATTGCATTCTTTTCCTATTTGAGCGCCTTCAAGAATCACTACAAATTGCCAAATGTGAGTTTTTTCTCCAATGTTTTTAGAATAGACGATTGCAGAATCATGGATAGTTAAATTATTCATAATAATAGGATGTGGATATTTATTTGCCTTAAAGCTATGAAAAATTAATCTTAATAATTTAGTAAGTGTGATAATGAGGTGTCAAATTCTTCATTCCTATCGTGAATAGCCCACCAATCTTCACCTCTGATCATATTAGGACTTGTGTCTGCTCCACCACTTAATTTTTTGAATCGATCAAAATATTCTCGGCTTTGAGTGACGTAATGATTTATGATTAATTTGTCAAAACAAGGGGTATTATTAGTGTATCCGTGATTTATTTTTCTTAAATCAGTGTCATATGTGCCATTTAAAGTTCTAAAGTAATGTGAGTTATTCGATATTGAAAAATTCGATTGCAAACCACCTTTTACAATACTTTTTATATGACTATTTCCACTAAAATTTTTAGGTGCTCTGTAGCGATAATTAAATGTTATTAAACCTTGTGGCTCATTTTTATGATTTGAACTGCCAAAGCATAACCAATAGACGCCTATAGCACTCATCTCAAGATGATTATATTTTTCGAGTGTGGATTTAATACTTGTTTCAGTTGGTGAATACAGAAATTCGTCGCCGTCTAAAAAAGCAATCCAATCGTGTAAATCACCAAAATGATGATAACAATATTGATACGCAGCTAATTGAGGCCTAACAACATCATAGCTAACTATAAACGTAGTAATGTCATAATTTTTCGATAGTTCCAATACAACCTCAGAAGAGTTATCAGTGCAATTATGCAGAAAAATATAAAACTTATCGAATCCTACATTCTTGTGAAATTCAACCCACTCTCTAATCCATGGGGCTCTATCTCGTTGGATTGTACAAACCGCGAGTGACATAAGTATTTTAAGAAATAGTTAAAACAATACCAGGTGTTGATGGAATATTCAATGACTCCATAATCTTTAATCCCATTTGATAACTGAAATTTTTATTTGATGTTGGATGAAAAAAATCGATAAATTGAAGACTTTCTTTTCCATAAATAAAGCCACCTACAAGCGGATGATTGATAGCCATTTTTTTTGGAATTAATGAGAGCATTGACGTGGCTGGTACTCCAATTTTGTGTTCTTCAAGATCCCCGTCTTGTTGCTGGTCTTGCGGATAAAACCACAAAGGTGTACTAATAAACAAATATGCATTATCAGCCAAATGGGTCAGCAAAGTGCGTAATAGCCATTTAGCAGTTTCAGCATCTAAATGCTCTATAACATCGAGAAGACAAATAATCTCATATTTTTTAAATTCAACTGGGTTAATTTCTTGTGCTAAACCGTGCCAAATATTTCGGTATATTTTTTGCTTAAATAAGGTAGAATTTTGACAATTTGCTTCCCAACCGTCTACACCATCTATTTGCCAATGTGATGTCATCGGGTTGCTTTTAATACGTTGTCCAAGGCGGCCGGTACCAAATCCAATGTCAAGAACATTGATTAGCTGACTGTTGTCATTGAAAACATGAAAGATTAAATCTTTTGGCGACGCAGAATCACCTATGGCCGTATGTTTCGAATTCAATATATCTGTAATGGGCAGGTAATCTTTAATTATTTGACGCATTTTTGACTCTCCTTTTTGTCATTAAGCAGGATGCGTGCCATTCAAAAATGGTTTTGACTTATGTTGCTTACTGGGAAAAATATACTTTATTAAGTTGCTGTGAGGCTACTGGAAACACTAGAAATCAATTTTTGAAACTCATTAACAAAAAAATCATTTTTTGTCTTGTTCCAAGCCATCTTAAGAGCATCTGCGGTTTGGCATTCACCTGGAAACTCATTCAAGCGACTTGCCGAATAAGCGCAAAGAAATGTGTTGTAGTTTCCAACTTGCCAATGAGGTTCAGAAACAAGTAATGCAGATGCTATTCGTTCCATCAAGAACACTTTACGTTGAACGCCATCGCGATAGCTTGTTTTGTTAAGTAAGCCAATCTTGATGGCAAACTCTGGTTGCTCTTCACAAAGATAGAAAATGCGCTCATTAACGTGAAGCCAACGACGCCAGAATGCGGGTTTTGCAAAGAAATAATTACTAAACACTATCTGCGTACTGTCCATGACACACGTTTTGGTGTTCAAGTCCAGACCTATAGCTTTAAAAAAAATGTCTGCAGTTTCACAAAACCCGGGATCGAACAATTCATTTTGTGCGAAGACATTTAGGAACATCGCACCCATGTCGGGTTGTGGAGAGATGGTCACAACATCTTTTGCAACTCCTTCTTTCGAAAGAAACGCCAACAAACGTGAGCCATCTAGTCCAGTTTTGTCGGTAAATCTAGGGGAAAGAAATCCGTAAAGAACATCCTCATCAAGTTCGTTATTCAATAGGAACTTGCGGATGGGCCAATATTCTTGCCAGTCACTGCGCTCATTAGCAGTGTGATCTAAAGGAATAAAAGGTGCTTTCACCGACGCAAACAATTGCGGCGTGTATGCAATGGTGTAAGCCTTAATTTGATCAGGCGGCAAGAGTTTGGGCATCTGTGGATTCCTTGACATCTTGCATCTTAAGCAATTTTTAAGCCATTAAAAAAAATCCGACTACCCGGTGAAGGTAGTCGGAACATTCACGGTGGCCCTTAGCTCAGCTTAAACCAGACGTCCACCAACTTATGAATTTCTTCATCTGTTGTTTGGTAGCTTGACTCCAGACCAATCCAGTTGCCGGCATCGTCCTGAGACACAGGTGTAAAGCCGAGTGACAGAGATTGAACAGACAAATCTTCCAATGAGTGCAGTTCATCTTCTTGGCTCAAACCATCTTGGTTAACGTCTTGCCAAACCATCAAACTTGTGAAGTCATGGTCGGTGGCGTCAATTAATCCATCATGGTTGGAGTCTAGTGCGGACAATGCTTGGAAGCCGTCTACTGCTTTTTCGCCATTAGGTAAAACGGTTGAACTTCCAAACAACTCCGCACCAGAATCAATAGATCCATTGTTGTTTAAATCTCTTGCCAGCAGCCCGTCTTTTGAATCGACCCAACCAGTTCGAATGCGCTGACCTGTAGCAAGAATGTCAAATTGGATGCCCTCAGAAATAGAAGTTGTATGAACTCCATCGCCATTCAAGTCAAGCACAAGAGGAGTCGTATTGACTGCAGCTTGTTGGGCTGTACTCATCGCATTAAGTTGGCTGGCTGAGAAAGAAGCAGCCAATGGATGTAAAGCGCCCAGCTGGGCTGTAGACATTCCATAAATATCTCTAGCTTCAATGGCTGCAACTTGTGTACCAGTGAAACCTACAAGATCAGCAGTTTGAATTGCAGCAATTTGAGCACTAGTCAAGGCGGCAACTTGTGAAGGAAGCAAAGCCGCCATATGCGTACTGTCCATTGCCACAATTTGAGCCGTTGTAAAGGCCTGCAATTCACTATCCGTCAGTGCTTGAATGAAAGTCGAAGTCAAACCTGCATAGTCAGCTGTGTCAATAGCCACAATTTGAGCGGTTGTAAATGCTTGAACTTGATTAGCAGTTAATTTACTCAACTGGTCAGAAGTCAACGCATTAATTTGCACTGTTCCCATCCTAGAGATGTCGGCCACATCAATTGCAGAGATTTGAGTTGTTGTGAATCCTGCAATTTGGGCTGTGGTCATGCTGGCAATTTGCGTACCAGTCAAGGCGTGTACTTGATCTGCCGTCAGTCCAGTTAAGGGTCCAGCAACAGTCAGTCCCTTAATTTGGTCTGTGGTGAGCAAAGCCAAATCTGTCAACTCGATGCCAACAATTTGAGCGGATGTAAGCGCTGCTAAATCAGCTGTTTCCAAGGCCACTATTTGCGTAGCGGTCAAAGCCTTCAACTGGATAGTGGTTAAGTTGGCTACCTGTGCAGTAGTCAAGCTCGCAATGGAGGCTGTAGACAGCGCACCAAAATCTTGCGACTCTAGCTTAACAATTTGATCCGTTGTAAATCCAGCCATTTGCGTATTCAAAATGGCAGCCGCTTGAGCCGTTGTGAGGCCCACAATGGCGTCAGTAGTCAACTTGGCAATATCGGCTGTTTCCAGCTTAATGATATTGGCCGTGCTGATGGCAGATATTTGAGCCGACGTCAAAATTGGCGCCTGATCTGTGGTCAAAGCAACTATTTGTGCCGTAGTCAGACCCACCATTGCCGATGTGCTTAACGCATTGAGGCTTGCAGTGCTAATCAGGGCAAAGTCAGCAGTTTGCATTGCTTTGAGCTGCGCAGAACCAATTGCACCAATTTGAGCACTTGTCAGTACTGGCATTTGCGCTGTGCTAAGAGCCTCAATGTGAGCCGTAGTTAAGTTTGCAATCGAGCTTGTAGACAGTTTCACCAACTGATCGGTTGTCATGTTGCTAACTTGTGCATCTTTGAGTGCTGCCACTTGAGCTGTGCCAAGGTTAGCAATCACAGATGTTGTCAGTTTCACAAAGTCGTCAGTTGCAATTTCTTTAAATTGCGTACCTGTCAGCGCGCCAACTTGTGCACTTGTAAGCAAGCCAGCCTGGTCAGTTGTCAATGCCACCAATTGAGCCGTGGTAAAGCCACTCACTTGCGTGGTGGTTAGTGTGTTCACTTGGTCCGAAGTCAATGAAGCAACACTGGCGGTGCTTAGGGCGCCAAAACTTGCACTACTCAAGGCTCTCAGCTGGGTGGTGGTCAATACAGACGCATGGGCTGTATCTAGCGCATAGAGTTGAGCCGTAGTCATGGCAGCAATATCTTGGGTCTCAATGGCCACCAAATTGGCAGTACTGAGCTTGTTGATGTTGGTTGTAGACAAGGCGCTAATCTGAGCCGTGGTCAATGCCTGCACATCCTCAGTGGTCAAATTGGCCAGCTGAGTTGTGGTTAAGTTGGCCAATTGAACCGAAGTCAGAGCTTGAATTTGACCCGATGTAAGCGCATTGAACTGGTCACTACCTAACTGAGCCAAGTCCAGGGTTTGGATAGCCGCAATTTGTGCGGTTTGAAGTGCTTGAATTTGCGAGGTACCCAAGACTGCGAACTGCGCCGATGTCAGTGCTTCAATCTGCGCTGTGTTCAGCCCGCTGATGCTTGTACGCATGGCAGAAATCTGCGCAGTGCTGAACTTGGCCAATGCACCTACCTCAATAGACGACATCTGTGTAGACGTAATGGCATTAATTTGATCATTGCGCAATACACCCCACTGAGCTGAAGTCATGCTGGTCAATTGACTGCCCGACAGAGCCTTAATTTGTGGATCTGTGATGGCATCCAATTTAACAGCAGTCAAAGACGCAACTTGCGATGTACTCAATGAGTTAATCTGAGCAGTGGTCAAGTTGGCAAACAGGTTGTCTGTCAGTGCATCCAGCTTGGCTGTAGACAGCGCTGCCAAAGCAGTAGTGCCAATCGTTTTCAAACTGGCAACGCTCAAGCTTGGCAGCTGGGCAGTGGTCAGCGCCAGTATTTGAGCGCTGTCCATGCCGCTAATTTGGGCAGTGGTCAGCACACTAATTTGTGAACCAGTTAGGCTAGCAAAGTCAGCGGTTTCCATTGCAGCCAACTGAGCTGTTGTAAGCGCACGAACCTGATCTTGCGTTAACGACGCTGTTTGAGCAGTGGTCAAGCCTTTGAGGTTGGTCGGTGTAATGGCTCTTAAGTCAGCTGTTTGAATAAATTCAATTTGCGAGTTGGTTAACGCACCCACTTGTGAAGCTGTCATGGCGGCAGCTTGCTCTGTGGTCATGCTTTCAATCAAGGTCTTGGTCAAACCTTGTAAGCCGCCTGTAGACAAGCTTACAAAATCAGCAGTCTCAAATTTGGCAAGCTGCTCAGCTGTCAACCCTGCCAATTGAGCAGAAGTAAGTGCCGCAGCTTGAGCCGTTGTCAGGGCTTGAATTTGGGCAGTAGAGAGCTTCTCAATTTGAGAAGCTTTGAAGTTGGCCACACTGGCTGTGCTCAGTTTTGCAAAGTCAGCTATTTCAAGTACACCCACTTGATCCAATGTGAGATTCGCTACTTGGTCACTGGTCAATGCAGCCATTTGTTCAGGGCTGAACGCTTTAAAGTCTGCTGTGGTGATAGCCGCTACCTGATCGGTGGACATACCATTAATTTGCGCAGTCGTCAAAATAGCAACTTGAGCCGTGGTGATGCCTGTTATGGCATCTGTAGACAGCTTGGCAAAGTCTGCAGCTTCCATCTTGGCCAAACGTGCATTGCTTAAGGCAGCAATTTGACCAGAAGTCAGACCTGGCGCTTGATCGGTTGTCATCAAGACGAGCTGATCTTGCGTCAACTGCTGAATTTGTGCAGTTGTCAATGCGCCAATTTGAACCGATGTCATTTTGACAAAGTCTTCAGTCTCGATGTACTGAATCACATCGTTGGCCAAGGCCTTGACCTGATCGGTGGTCAACTTAGAAATTTGAGCAGTGGTCAAGGCTTGGATTTTTAAATAATCCAATGCTGCTACATCATCTGTGGCCAGAGCAGAAATTTGATCCGTTGTAAACGAACGCACCAAGGTGGTCGACAAAGACTTCACTTGCAAGGAGGTTAAGCTCACAATCTGATCGCTGGTCAAGGCTTGCAATTGACCCACAGTCATATCTTTGATGGAGGTGTCCTTCAAACTGGCAATTTGAGCCGTAGTCAATGCTCTCACTTCGTCTGTGGTCAAGTTGGAAACTTGCGTACCTGTTAGGGCGGCTGTAGCTGTTGTGGTCAAGGCAGCTAAGTCTGCTGTTTCCATTTTGGACAGCTGTGCAGTGGTCAAGGCCGCAATTTGCGTCGCTGTAATGGCGCTTGCTTGCAATGTCGACAAAGCCACAATTTGGTCTGTGGTCAATTGTGGCACTTGCGTTGCTGTAAGTGCGGCAACGCGATCAGAGCCCAATGCAGCCAAGTCTTCTGTTTGCAACTTCACCAACTGAGTGGTCGAGATGGCCTGCACTTGAGCCGTTGTGAGGTTGGCAGCTTGAGCCGTTGTCAAGCTCACAATTGCGTCTGTAGATAACTTGCCAAAGTCGGCGGTTTGCATTGCCGTCACTTGTTCTGTTGTCAGCTTCTCTACCTGCGTATTTAGCAATGCTGCAGCTTGGCCCGTAGTCAAGGCCACAATTTGTGCAGTCGTTAGTGTCGGTACCTGATCTGTAGTGAACTTCACCAGCTGATCTGTGGTCATTGAAGCAAAGCTGGCCGTGGCTATGGCTCGAACTTGGTCAGATGAAAGCGCGGCCACTTGCAAAGTGGTCAGACTTGGTGCCAGAGCGGTACCAATGGCTGCTATTGCTGTAGTGCTTAGGCCTGTCACATCAGCACCCAATGCTTGCAATTGCGCAGTGCTCAGCTTAGGAATTTGAGTGTCTGTCAGACCATTAACCTGGGTTGTGGTCATGGCAGCCACATTGGCCGTGGTCATTGACGGTAACTGAGCCGACGTAAAAGCACCCATCTGGTTGCCTGTGAGTACGGAAACATCTGCAGATTGCAGCGTCGCAACTTGACCTGTTGTCAAATTAGCCACTTGCAAAGTGGTCAATGCAGGCATTTGGTCAGACGTGAAGGCTTGGAACTGAGCTGTTGTCAGTTGAACCATGTCACGAGTTTCAATCGATGCAACTTGCGCCGTGGTCATCCCAGACAGTTGATCTGTCGTGATGTTGGCCATTTGGGCCGAGCCCAGCGCCACCACTTGTGCTGTTGACAAAGCGGCAAAGTCTGCAGTCTCCATGGCCTTTAGCTGGGCGGAAGTCAAAGATGCGACTTGATCGGTTGTTAAGTTCGGCGCTTGGTCTGCTGTGAGTGACTTGATGGCCGAAGTGCTGAGCTTTACGAAGTCTTCAGTTTGTAATTTGAGCAGCTGTGTGCTGGTCAAGCCTGGCACTTGGTCGGAGGTCAATACAGCAACTTGTGCTGTGGTCAAAGCCACAATTTGGTCTGTGGTCAGACTGCCCAGTTGGGCAGATGTGAAACTTGGAATTTGCGCTGTTGTCAAATTCACCAAATCGCGGGTTTCAATGGCAGCAACCTGAGCGTTGGTGAGGTTCCGCAATTGGGCCGTAGTCAGAGCAGAAATCTGCGCTGTTGTGATGTCTGCAATTTGTGCCGTGCTGAACAGTGCTAGGTCGCCAGTTTCAATGGCGGCAACTTGCGCAGTGGTCAAGGCTTGCACACGAGACTGATTCAAGAAAGGAATCTGGTCTTCTGATAGCCAGGTAATTTGCTGCGTTGTCAAAGCGGCAACGTCTCGAGTTTCCATGGCTGCAATTTGCGCAGAAGTGAAAGCCGACACTTGTCCCTGTGTAAAGGCAGACATTTGTCCCGTTGTGAGCGACTCAACTTGCGCAGTTGTCATTTTGCCGATTTCAGCAAAATTCAAGGTTCGAAGCTGTGCAGAGGTCATGCCAGCAATTTGAGCTGAGCTCAACAAAGACAAGCGCTCGCCATACAAGGATGCCAAGCTTTCGGTGGTCATGGCCCCAATTTGGTTCATGTCCAAGGCTGCAATTTGGGCAGACGACAGATTGAACGTCTGTGTCGTGGTCATCGCGCCAATTTGACCTGTGGTCAATTGCGCTACATCGCGAGTTTCCATCGCTATGACTTGGTCAGCGGTCAAAGCACGAATTTGATCTGTCGTGATTGCAGAAATTTGTGCTGTTGTCAGACTTGCGATTTGAGCCGTACTTAGCAAGCCAAACTCTGAAGCCTCAATGGCTTTAATTTGTGCTGAATCCAGCTTGCCAATTTGCGCTGAAGTCAACTCAGGCATTTGCGCTGAAGTCAAAGCTGAAATTTGAGCAGTAGAGAATTGCGCCAAATCGTTGAGCTCAACCGACTTAAGTTGATTTGCCGTCATGTTGGCAACTTGCGCGGTGGTGATTGAGGCAATTTGAGCGGTACCCAAAGCCACAATTTGGTCGGTCGTAAGCGCTGCAAAATCTTGCGTTTGAACCTTAGCCAATTGGGTTGCAGTCAGGCCAGCCACTTGATCGGTAGTGAGTGATGGCATTTGCGCATCAGTCAGAGCCACAATTTGGTCTGTCGTCAAAGCTTTGAAGTCATTCACTTCCATTGCTTTGAGTTGGGCAGAGGTCAATTCTGCAATGCTGGCAGTCGACAATGAAGCCACCTGAGCTGTTGTCAATTGCTCAATGTCTTTGGTTGTAATGGCTTTGGCTTGCTCACCTGTCAGGCTGTTAATCTGAGCAGTGGTCAGTGCTGTAATTTGTGCCGAGGTAATGGCAGCTACTTGATCCGATGTCAGCTTGGCAACGTCAGCCGTTTCTAAAGTGGCCAATTGTGTATTGGTCAGCTTTGATATCTGGTCAGTGGTCAGTTTCGAAATTTGATCCGTGGTCAAGGCAACCAATTGCGCATTGCTTAACTTAACCAAATCACGGGTTTCAATGGCTGCAATCTGGTCAGACGTCAGTGCTTGAATTTGAGCCGTTGTCAGGTTTTCAATTTGGTCGCCAGTAAGAGCTACCACTTGCGCAGTCGTCAATTGTGCGACATCGCGCGTCTCCATTGCGCTAATTTGCGCAGTAGACATGCCAGCAATTTGAGCAGTTGTTATTGCAGCAATTTGTGCAGTAGTCAGCTCAGAGATCGCAGTCGTACTGAGTTTTGCAAAGTCTGTTACCTGAATTGCTGACAATTGATCTGTAGTCAATTTAGGTGTTTGAACACTTGTCAGAGCAGAAGTTTGGTCTACGCTCAGAGCAACCATTTGTGACGTGGTCAAACCTGGCAATTGGTCAGAAGTTAGGCTTGCAACCACAGCTGTTGTCAATGCATCCAAGTAACGCGTACTCATTGCACCCACTTGCGCAGAATCCCAAGCAGCCATTTGCGCGGAGTTGATGCTCTCCATTTGTGCAAATGTCAAGCCGCTAATTTGGGCTGTTGACATGGCTTTCAGCTGCGTAGTACTGACTTTATTCAGGGGGCGCTCTGCCATGCCCAAAAGGGCGTCAGCTGATAGGTTGGCAAACTGTTCGCTGGTCAAAGCGTCTAGTTGGGCAGTCGTCATTGATGCGACTTGCACGCCTGTTAGGGCGTTAATTTGGTTTGTGCCCATTTTTTGCAAATCGGCCGTTTCAATGGCTTTGATTTGCACAACGTCCAAGGCTTTAACTTGCGCTGTTGTCAACTGGCTAATTTGGGCTGTGTTCAAGGCGGCCAATTGTGTGGCGGTGAGGCTACTAACCGCAGAAATTTGAAGCGCAGGCAATTGATCTGATGTCAATGCATCAATTTGAGCAGTGCCAAAACTCGTTACTTGCTCAGCTGACAACTTAGAGACTTGGTCTGAAGTCAATGTTTTGAGTTTGGCAACTGTCAGACCTTTGAGTCCAGCAGTACTGATGGAAGAAATATCGTTGGATTCAATGGCTACCAATTGATTGGTTTCCAAAGCAGCAATTTGTCCAGAAGTTAACTCGGCAATTTGCGTGTTGGACAAGGCCACCATTTGGCCAGTTGTCAAAGCGCTGATTTGCAATGTGCTAAGCTTTTTAATCACATCGGGCGCAATCTGACCCAAAGCAGCTGTTTGAATATTGGCAATTTGGTCTGTCGACAAGGCTGCCATCTGCGTGTTGGACAAGGCGTTCCACTGACCGCTGGTTAAAGCACCAATTTCTGAATTGGTCAGCGCTTTCAAGTCGGCAGTTTCCATCACGGCCATGTTGCCCGTGGAAATGGCCTGTACCTGAGCAGTAGACAAGTTGCTAACTTGCGCAGTGGTCAATGCTTTAAATTGTGCGTCAGTCAGTTTGTAGATGTCAGTGGTGCTCAGTCCAGCCAACTGGTCCGTAGTTAACGCAGCAATTTGATTGTTCGTTAAGTTAGCAATCTGGGCAGATGTGAAGGCATCAATTTGAGCAGTTGTCAGCGCTTTAATTTGGGCTGTTGACAGAGATTTAACGCTGTCGACAGCCATTACGTTCGCTTGAGACGTGCTAAGACCTGCGATTTGGTCAGTCGTCAGTGCGGCAACTTGTGCGCCAGTGAGTTTTGCAAACGCGCTGGTAGAAATAGAACCTACAGCATCTGTTGCAATTTTGGCAATTTGGGTGGCTGTAATGCCACCGAATTGAGCTGTTGACAAGTTTGCAACAGCAGCTGATGTCAGCGCGGCTATTTGTGTGGTTCCCAAGGCCTGGAAGCCAACAACACCAAGTGCTGTCATGTCCTCTGCAGCATCAAGCGCTTTAACTTGGTCTGCAGTCAGGGCTTTAAGCTGTTGGGCCGTTAACAGTTTGATTTGTGAGCTTGTCAGCGCATTAATTTGTGCAGTGGTCATGTCATCAATGACAGACACAGCAATTGCAGGCACTTGTGTTGCACTCAGTTGCGCTACCTGTGCGGTAGTGAGTTGACCGATCTGTGCTGATGTCAATGCACCGATGTTGGTAATGTTGATGGATCGAACGTCGGCTGTTTCGATGCCTGCCAATTGTTCTCCACTCAGGCTTGTGAACTGAGTTTTTGTAAGCGCAGCAATTTGTCGTGTGCCCATCGCTTTAATTTGGTCAGCTGACAAGGCGGAAATGTCTTCTAGACCCAAGCCTGCCACTTGGTCTGCCGTAAGGGCAGCCATTTGATCTGAAGACAATGCCTTCAATTGTTTATTGGTCAGCGAAGCCAGAACTTTTGGGGCAATGTTGGCAATGGCGCTGGTGCTGATGTTGTCAATTTCATCGGCATCAATGTAGGTAATCTGTGACGCTGTCAGGACTGCAGCTTGCGCTGAACTGATAGCAGCCATTTGCGTATCAGTGAAACCCTGAAGGGCAACGCCAGAAATTTTTGCAAATGCTGTTGGGTTAATTAACTTTACGTCTGCCGTGTCAAGCGCTGCCAATTGTGTAGCAGATATGGTAATGACTTGGGCATCTGTCAAATTGGGAATTTGAGCAGTGGTCAGTGCATTGATTTGGTTGACATCGAGACCTTTAAAGTCGGTAGCGTCAATGGCTTGTAGCTGGTCTTTGCTCAGTGTGGCGATTTGAGCCGTAGTAAGGGCTGCAACTTGGACGGCGCTTAGTGCCTTCAAATCAGCCGCTTCTAGGGCTTTAATTTGGTCAGTGGTCAACGCCGCTAGCTGTGCAGCAGTTAAACCTGCAACTTGTGCCGGTGTCAGTGCTGTCAAAACTGAATTTGAAATGCCAGTCAATGCACTGGTACTCAAATTCTGCAGTTGTGTCACTGTCAGCGATGGCGCTTGTCCAGGTTGCAAGCCTGTGGTCTGTGTAGTTGTCCAAGATTGCAAAGTACTGTTGGTCAGCAGCTTGATGTCTGCAGCTGTTTTGGTACCAATGCTGTAGCCGACTGCTTGATCGCCAGCCAAAGTCAGCAATGCTTGTTGTGCTGTAGACAAAGAAACGAGCTGAGTATTGGTCAGTGCTGCTTTTAAGCTAGCTTGCCCTGCCAAAGCGCTTAAGTCAGCTGTTTCCATGGCTGCCAATTGGCTACCGCTGAGTGCTTTAACCTGATCAACGGTTAAGCTAGCAATTTGTGCGGTTGTCAAGGACTTGATTTGTGCAGCGGCCAACTTCTTCAAAGAGGCTGGTGCAATTGCTGCCAGATCAGCGACTTCAAAGTTAGCTATTTGCGAGGTGGTCAAACCAGACACTTGATCGGCGGTCAGTGCGGCAGCCTGAGCAGTAGTCAAGTTGACGATCTGTGCTGTGCCCATAGCGGCCAAAGAGGTGACGCTTAGTGCTTTGACATCAGCGGTTTCTAGGGCTTGGAAATTACCAGCAGTAAGGCTGCTCAATTGTGTTGCGCTCAATACTGCTGCATGAGCAGTTGTCAAGGCTTGCAATTCGGCAGCTGTAAATTGGGCCAAATCCGCAGTGCTGAACGCACTGATTTGACCTGCAGATAAATTGGCGATTTGGACAGACGTCAGAGCTGCGATCTCTGCGGTGTCCATCGCAATGAGCGAAGCATTGGACAAACCTGATATTGCTGCAGTACCAATTTTGGCAATTTGAGCTTCTGTTAATGCAACTACTTGTGAAGTTGAAAATTGGCGAAGTTGACTTGCAGTTAGTTGTCCGACTTCGTCTTCAGTAAGGCTTGCAATGGATGCTGTTGCTATGCCAGAAATTGAATTGACATTGATCTTTGAAATTTGAGTCGATGTCAAAGAGTTGAACAGGTCGCCAGTGGCCATGGCCGTCAATTGAGCAGCAGTCAGCGCAGCAACTTGCTTTGAGTTGAGGCTGGCAATCATGCCCGCTTCAAGAGCGGCAACTGGTAAACCCGGAATCTGCGATTCTGTTAAAGCCAGTAACTGTGTCGAGCTTAATGCTGTTAGCTGTGACGCACTGAGTTTGCCCAAGACAGTATTGGACAAGCCGCTAACAGTTGCAGTTGAAAGTGCTGTGATATCGGCATCGTCAAGTTTTTGCAGTTGTGCCGTGGCGAGTCCATTGATTTGACCGGCGGTCAATGCAGCGGCTTGAGCGGTTGAAAGCGCAGCCAAACTTGCAGTGCTTAAACCTTTGAATGCCGTAGGGCTCAACACGGCTATGTCGGCCGTCTCCATGCCAGCAATCAGCGTTGTATCCAAGCCCGCTGTCTGCGCCGTTGTAAGCATGCGAACCTGAGATGCAGTCAAAGCCCCAATTTCACCAGCTGTAAACGCACCAATCTGAGCACTGGTTAAATTTGTCAGTTGTTCAGCTGTTAATTTCTGGATTTGAGCTGAGTCTAAAGCTGCAATGTTGGCCGTATTCATGGCCTTTAGGTCAGTGGCGTCAATTGCTTGTAATTGAACCGAGCTCAATTGTGCGATTTGAGCAGTCGTCAATGCATTAATTTGAGCGGAGCTAAAAGCCTTGAAATCATCAGCTTCGAGAGTTTTGAACTGAGAACTAGTCAGCGCCTGTATTTGAGCTGTTGTTAGCGCAGCAACTTGCGTTGCATTAAGAGACTTGATGGCATCAGTCGAGAGTCCCGGCAAAGAAGTGCCTAGGATTGATTTAATTTGTGCAGTCGTGAAAAATCGAACTTGCTCTGGTTGAAATCCAGCCAATTGATCACTGCTGTATGCAGCAAATTGTGCTGTGGTTAAGCCACCTATGCCGGATGTTGTCGAATTGGATGCGACACTGATTGTTGAGTAACCGTCTTTTTGTTGCTGAGTTAACGCTCCAAGTACAGCTGTTTGTGCTGCAGATAGTTTTGCTAATTGTGAAACGCTCAATGCTGTTTCTACGGTGATGGCATTCAAATCATCAGTAGCCATCGCTGCTAGCTGCGTTGCACTCAAGGCCTTAATTTGATTGGACGTAATTTGAGCGGCTTGAGCCGTTGTTAGTCCAGCCAATTGGTTGTTCGTAAGGCTTGCAAACGTGGTCGTATTTAATGCACCGAGATCTTCAGGTGCTAATTTTGAAAGTTTGGCCGTTGAAAGTGCAGCAATTTGCGCTACGGTTAAAGACGCAGCTTGCGAGGTACTCAAATTGACCAACTGGGCTGTGCTCATCGAGCCAAACTCAGTCGCAACCACTTTGACCAAATCTGCCGTTTCGAGTGCGGCAATTTTGGTCATTTTGTCCAACTGTGCAAAGGCCAATCTGGCTGCTTGAGCGCTGGTAATGGCTTCTACCTGTCCAGTTGTCATGCCTATCAATGCGGCTGACCCCAATTGGCTGAAATTACTGGCTGAAATTTGGGCAATGTCAGCGTTGTCTAATGCTGCAAATTGGGCGCTACTTAAGGCATTCAGTTTGCTGATGTTCAGTAATGGAATTTGTGCCGTCGTAAATGCTGCCACCTGAGCCGTCGTCAGGCCACTCATTTGAGCAAGTGTCAAAGACGACACGTCTGCAGTGGACAGAGTGCTGATGTCGGTTGTGCTATTGATAGTGGGCATGTCAAATTCCTAACAGGTGTAGGTCCGTATGCAAAATACGGACCCGGTGGCAAACTTGCCATTTTTTAATATATCGACAGTAAAACTGAATACTTGAGCGTGCTTTAAGAAGCACTTCGGAAAGCACAAAAGCCCAGGGCTTGCCTGGGCTGTTGTTTGTAATTAAAAAGTTTGTGTTTTTACACAATCTCATTGTTTTTTCATGCTTTTATTTGAGCAAAGCTAACACCGATTGGGGTGATTGATTTGCTTGGGCCAACATGGCAGTGGCTGCTTGTTGGATGATTTGGGTGCGTGCAAGCTCTGTGGAGGCTTGAGCATAGTCAGTGTCTTCAATACGGCTGCGTGAAGCAGCAGTATTCATTGAAATATTAGACAAGTTGTCAGCTGCGTAAGTTAGCTGATTAATGCCGGCGCCAATTGCAGCGCGCTGATTGTTTGCTGCTTTCAAGGCTTTGTCGATGTTTGTGATGGCTGTAGTGGCATCAGACGTAGATGTCGTAGGCGCACCCGAGTTATCAACGATTTTTGCACCAGCAATGTCTGAGTAAATACCGGTAGTGGCAGCTTTTCCGACTGCAACTGATATGTTTTGGCTAGCGTTGGCACCGACTTGGAATACATATGTTCCAGCACCGCCAGCGCCACCTGTGGCATCGAGCAAATTCTTACCGTTCCACTGTGTTGCGCCACCGATGCGGTCGACTTCAGTCAACAAAGCTTGAAACTCTTTGTCCAAATAAACTTTTTGATCTGGAGTAACAGTGTCTGAAGCAGACTGAACGGCCAACTCACGCATGCGTTGCAACATGTTGGATTGCTCAATCATGGCGCCATCAGCAGTTTGCAACAAAGAGATGCCATCATTAGCATTTCGAACTGCCTGATTCAAACCGCGAATTTGTGCAGTCATGATTTGGCTGATAGACAAACCAGCGGCGTCATCTTTAGAGCCGTTAATGCGTTTGCCGGTGGAGAGTTGCTCCATTGCTTTTGACAAAGAGCGGGCGTTAACTGTCACGGCGTTTTGTGCAGCTAAAGAATTCACATTGGTATTGATCACTGACATTTTGGTTTCTCCTTAAAGAAATCTAAGAGGTTGACAAGAATCAACTTTGACGTCTTGTTAAAAAATGATTCGGTTCGTTGAGGTTTAACTTGAGGTGAAGTTTGAAAATATTTGTGTTCAAACTTTGGAGTTATGCAGTAAACCCTTTTGAACAGTGTCAATGTTCTGGGCCACACGAATCACAACTTCATTAGGAATTTGGCGAACCACTTCCCCAGTCACGGTGTTTTTGACAGTTACCACAGGTACATCAATGCTTTCATTGATGCTGAAGCCCAAGCCGTTCTTGTGAGAGGCTACTTGTTCATTCAGTAGTGAAACTGCTTCTTGTAAGTTTTTCCTGTTTTCAGCTGCATTGAACTGAAGCTCCGGCCTTTTCGGTAAAGAAATAGCTGGTTTTTCAGGCACGGCAACTTCTGGTTTTCTAATCCCAGAGGATGCTTGCGATGAGGCCGATTGAACCGAAGGCGCAGAAGCAGGCATGCGACTCATCGCCGCAACTGCGCCACCAGCAGTGATACTTGATATTTCGGAAGCCATTGTCGTCCGTCCTTTTTCAAAAAAGCATGAATCTCATGCAGATACCCGTTTCTCTCTGGGCACCATGCGCAGTGAGAAGTTCCGTGATCAGGGAATCGGCAGTTGTTTTCAAAACTTGAATGCTTTTCATGAAAAGTACAGAAATAGCTCTTTTTCAAGGGTTAACCCTTGGTGTAGGCTGCCATCATGCCTTCAAACGTGCTTGTCAGGCTTGTTCTAAGGCTCTTACTCTGGCCCACAATGTTCTCCATGGCGCCAAATTGGGTGTTGTAACGCTCCATGAGTTGGGTCATGCGCGTTTCCAGTTTAGTTAGCTCATCTTTGTATTCTGTAATGCGTTTTGTTAGGTTGGCGCTTTGTGTTGCAATGGTGCCCGTGCTCGTCAACATGGCTGAAATCGACTTAAAAGCACTACCCACCGCACCTGAGGGCGCTGAGCTGTAAGCACTTAAGTTTTCAGAGTTGCCAGTCAGCATGGTGACTGCTTCATCAAACTTTGTATTGAGTACCTCGTCCAACTTGCCGCTGTCTAGCGTCATCACCCCATCCTTGTCTAAAGACAAGCCCATGTCTCTAAATCCTCGCAGATCACTTGAACCAGTCGATACTTGCGGGAAAATAATTTCGCGCATTTGGGTTCGAATGCTGTTGACGATGGTGTTGCCAGCCAAAGTAGCCCCGTAGGTTTCAACAGTTGATTTTGGGTCATACACCGTGTTTAGCATGGTGTTGGCATCGTTGTAAGCCTTCACCAAAGATTCCATTTTTGTTTTGACGGCAGAGGTGTCACGCACCAATTCAACCGAGGCTGCACCGCCAGAGGTAGGTGTGTATAAGTCGATGGTGACGCCTGGAATGACCTCAGTCAGTTGATTATTTGATGGTTGTATGGGAACACCATTCACAACCACATTGCCGTTGGCCGCAGCCTGAAACGCAGAGACCTTTAGCGCGTCATACCCTGCAATGTTGGGGTCAGTGGGGCCTACATCGAAATCAACGTTCGCGGAGTTGCTGCTTAACGTAAAACTGTTGTCGCGGCCAGTTGCGCCTGTAATAAGGATGCGATGAGGTGTTCCTGCTTCCCCTGTATTGATCAACTGCGCTTTGATGCCCAAATTGGCTGTGTTGATGGCAGAGACAATGCCGCCTGGTGTGGTTTTGTCCGCCGGCACAACAATGGATTGCGCTGCGCCACCATTGACGGCCAAAGACAAGCTGATGTCTGTGCCCGAAACAGCAGTTGTTGTATTGGCAAATCCAGACGACAAATTACGCTGTGCTTTGGCCAAGCTGTTGACCGTAATGCTGTGCGTTCCAGCGCTGGCAGTGGCGCTGGCTGTAATGTTGAAGGCGTTTGATTGACTGTTGCGCGAAGTTAATGACTGAAAATCACTTTGATCTTTCAGGTCCATCAATGATGTTTTGATGCCATCCAGAACAAACTTGATGGCGGAATAACCAGAAATTCCACCTTCGGCTTTAGAAATCTTTTTATCAATGACATCTTTACGGGGCGCACGCTCCGCTTCTACTAGGCTGGTAGCCAGTGCCTTGACATCCATGCCAGAGCCAGCACCTAAAGCGCTGATGGCATTGCTTGAAACAGATGATGTGGTCGCCATCAGTTAATCCAAGAAAATGTCAAATAAATTTTGACGTTAAAGAATCGGCAGATCATTCGAAAACTTAAGCCTTTATTTCAAATAATTGAACAAAGTCAGTTGGGCCATTTTGCTAAAGCTGCTTTGCGCAGCTTCTAGGCTCAACATCTGTTGGTTCATTTTGGTAATGGCGGCTGCGTAATCAAGGTCTTCAACGCTAGAGACGGTTGTCTTCAAATTCAAAATGGTGTCGTCTACAACGCTGCTTTGCTGGTCAACAACATTCATGTCAGTACCAATGTCTGCATGCGCAAGCGTTAAACCGTTCATCAAGTCGGTCATTTCTTTGATGCCTTGCTGCATGGCTGCGCCGTCTGAGCTGTAAATGCCGTTGACCAAGTCGTCCATTACTTCAAAGAAACCTACCGCCTGATTAGAACCTGTGCGATTAATGGACACAAATGTTTCAGTGCCTGTTCGGTTAATGGGAATACTGCGTTGCTCGCCCACCATGACAGACATCTTTGTTTGGTCACCTCTATAGGTTGGCGGTTCGCCAGCATTTTTGGGTGCAAACGGGGGGTATTTGGATCGACTGCCTGAAAACAAAAAAGTGCCATTGGTGTCAGTTGTATTCGCCAAGCTCAAGAGTTGATCGCGAACTGCGCTTAACTCAGAGCCCAATGCTTGACGGTTAACGGTTGACAATGTGTCGTTGGCCGCTTGAACAGCAATTTCCTTAGCTCTGACTAACAAACCCGTGGCACTTCTCAAAGTCGAGTCTTCTAATTCAAGTCGCGAGCGCATGGTCGACAAAGAATTTTGAAAGCTGTCTTGTTTGCTCAACAAAGATTTGAGTCGTTGCACAATGGCCGCCTGGTCAGGCGAGTCACTTGGCTTCAATATTTGCTTGCCTTGTGCCAATTGCGCCTGGCTATCTGCCAGCTTGTTTTGCACCAAGCTCATTTGATTGGAAGCTCGGTCAAAGAGTAGTTTGGTAGAAATTTTCATGGGGTTACCCTAATCCTGACGTTCAACGAACTTGCAAGACGCTGTCAAACAGCTGACTTGAAATTTGCAATATCTTTGCAGCAGCTTGGTAGGCTTGTTGATACCTGATCAGTTCTGCTGCCTCGTCGTCCAAGCTCACACCCGACACTTGGTCTCTGGCTGCTACAGCTTGATCGTGAACCACAGTCAGTGCCTCTTTGGCAATGGCGGCTTGCCGCGCAATGTTGCCAATGTCATTGACGTGGTCAATGTATGCGGCACCAATCGTTTTGCCGCTGCTGGCCACAGGTTCAGTTTCTAATGCTGCAATCAGCAATATGTTTTCGTTGTTGCCTGTGCCGTCTTTGTTGCCGTCAATTCGATAGACATCACCGGCCTTAGGTGGGCTGCTGAATGAAATCTGCAAACCTAAGTAATTGATACCAGGTGTCAGTTGGAGAGGATCAAACGATCTTGACGCCACCTGAGTGTTAGTTGCCGTATCGAAGATGGTGTAGTCGGTGGGCGATTGGAATTTAACTTCCAGTTGTTGTTCTCTTAGCAATGTTTTGGCGCTAGTGGGTGCACCCTCATAGGTTGCCGAAACACTGGCTGTACTTCCGCTATTGCCAGTGACAAACACCAGCAAGTCTTCACCAAAATTTTGTCCAGATCGAACTCGAGCGTAAGAGCTAAGGCTAATGCCCAATTTCGTTAAGTCGGCAGGCGTCCCTGTTGTGGTGTGTGTTAAGACAATGTCATCGTCTTCGCCGGTGGTGGACTGTGGTCGACTTAATGTAAGCCAGCCGGTATAAGTTGCAGATTTAAGTCCTAATGCGTTGGGTGTGGCTGTTGCATCCAGCTTGATGTCTTTGCCTTTGTCGTCAGAACTATTGGTCAGCAACAAATCACCATTGGACGTTTTTTCAGCAACGACATGCGTATCGGATGTTTTTGAATTGATCATCCAAATCAATTCGTCGATATCGTTTGCCTTGTCTGAAACTGTGCCGCCCAATATGTCAATGCTGGTGCCTTCTGGTGATAAAAAAGCCAGTCTGTTATTGAGATTAATTTGAGAGGCAGGTACGGTGATGTAGTTTTCAGCAGCAGCTGTTACACCCGTTGCGGTTTTGATAGCATTGATTGCATTTGCAAAATCAGTGGCTTGCAGCGTGTTGGAGTCGGCTGGCGTAATAGTATTGGCCAGTCGGATGCCATTGAGTTGAAGTTTTCCACCTGCAATAGATTGCAGACCTGCGGTAATGCGCTCGCCAGTCAAAATTGCTGGCGCTGGTTTATTGCGAATATAGGCAGCAGTACTGATGCCTATTTGGCTTAAATCTGCAGGTGTGCCTTCGCCCTCGAACTCTAAAACAATAGAAGAGTCTTGACCGTTCTCAGACAGAGGGCGGCTAAGCGTTAGCCAGCCTGTGTAGGTTTGTGCTTTGACACCTAAGATATTGGTACTAATGGTTCCATCAATTGAAATGTTCTCGCCTTCGTAACCGGCTGCATTGGTCAAAACCAATTCGCCAATAGCGCTAAGCTTGGCAATCACATTTGTCTCATCAGTTTTTGCATTGATTCTGGCAATTAAAGCATTGATATCGCTCGGCCTGTCATCAGTACTGCCATCTGCAATAGAAACTGATTGCCCATAAATACCAATCAATGCCAGTGAGTAATTCAAGTTGAGTTGAGATGCCGGAACAGAAATTGAGTTCTGAGCAACTGCAGTCACGCCCGTGCCTGGCCTGTCATCTGTACTCTCGGTTAATTCATTGATGCCTCTGGCAAAATCATTGGCCTGCAGAGTGGGAGTGTTAACTGAAGTAATCTCTCCCAAAGTCACGCCGTTTAGTTTGAGTCTTCCGCCAGGCAGAAACGCTTGATCTGCTGGAATACGCTGTCCAGTCAATGTGGCTGGAACAGCTGTACTTAGCAATGACGTGTGAATTGTGGGGTCTGTATTGCCCATGTCCCACTGCGGTGCTAACTTCACCTCGGCCTTTGCACCATAAAAGACTTCAAAATCTTTGTATGTGTCGGTACCACTCTTATTGATGTATTCAGTATTCAGTTTGGCTTCTGCTACAAAGCCGTTGCCCTTGACGTTGTAGGCGCTCCATTCTTCATTCGTAATGGCTTTGCCCGCAATTTGACGACCATCCCTGGTGAAAATTTGAAGCTGTTGGTTGCTGTCAGTTGCTGACAAATAAAGAGAAACATCATGCAAGCCATTTGGAATGGTTGCTACAGCTGCGATAGTGCTTGTTGACCCAATTTTGACCGGTAACGCTGAACCTGGGTCGGCGCTGTTTGCCAAGATGGATTGAAGCGGTGCTGGGCCTGTATAAGTGGGCTCGACGTAGACCAATGACGCATCGACACCGCTGGTGTTTTCCGATGCTTCAATGGCACGAAACTGATTGGCTGCGGCAACGCGCAATGGATCGTCAAAGGTCACTTGCAAGTTGGCAGCAGCATTGCTCGAGGCGTCACTGATTTTGAAAAGTGCAACCCCTGCATTGCCGTAAGCATCAATGCCAGCTTCGTGTAGCTTGTTGATTTCTGTGGCCAACTTGGTGGCGAGGTCATTGATGGCGTTGCGACTGCTGCCCAGAATTTGTTCCCTGAACGACAACATGCCCGAAATCTTGCCGCTGCTAATGCCTGTCAAGGGCTGAGGTTTCTCGCCGTATGGGTCAAGAATGAGATTGATTTTCTCGGGCACCTTGTCGTCTAAAGTCACTTGAAGTTGATAAGCTTTGTTGCCTTCTAGAATAACCTCACGTGTAAAAGACGCGCCCAAACTGACGTTAACCGAGCCGTTGGTATTGAACTGGGTTTTGATGTGCGCATAGCTAGACAAAGACTTCAGTAGCAAGTCACGTTGATCCAGCAAATCCGGCGGTTGCGACTCTGCATTCTGGTGCTTTGTCATTTGCTGATTGACTTCAGCCAGTTGCTTTGTCAAGGTGTTGACATCGTTCACATAGCTGTTCATGGCATCGTTGGTTTCTTGCTGCACCAAGTCCAGTTGCGATGAGAGCTGTGAAAAACGCGAGGCTACGCCTTCGGCATCACGAATAAAACTGCTTCTACGAACGGTTGAGGCGGGATCTGCAGAAAGTTCCCGTGCCGTGTTAAAAAATTGATCCAATGAACTGTTCAGGCCCATGGACCCGCTGCCCATGATGTCAATCACCCGATTGGCGTAATTGACCATGGGTTCTTGACTGGCAAGTTCGCTGTTGCTGTTGCGCAAGTTCAGTTCGGCAAAGGTGTCGTATTGACGCTTGACGCGGTCAATGGTGACACCCGTGCCCAAATACACATTGCCAATCCTGGCTGTTGGGTTGGCTTGCAGCACCACTTCTTGACGCGAGTAACCCTCTGTTGCCACGTTGGCAATGTTGTTACTGACGGTGCCTAGGGCGCGCTGATAAGACGCCACGGCATTGGAAGCAACGCTGACTAAGTCGGTCATGAGCCGCTCCCGTTAAGAGGTTTGGCCGGCAAGTTCAATTCAAACTTGGGAGCTTGGGGAAGTGCAATGCCTGCAGCTTTTGGGTTGAGATTGTCTAATGAGATGCCGGCCGCTTTGGGATTCAATGCGATGCCCTTGGCAGCGGCATTGAAAGCGGCAGGGTCTTGCCGCTGTTTCAGCATGTCTGCCGTTGTGGCAAGGTTGGCTTGTTGTTGTTCTAGGTTTTTGACCAGCATGTCGGCCAAGCCCATGGTGTTTTTCTTGGCCAACTGAACCGACACTTCTTTGTCGAACATGCCTTCAAAGGTTTCCATGGTGCTCGACTCAGACATTTCGCTTTTGACGATCGATTCCCGCATGGACTTCATCATCATTTGCAGGAAAAGTGCCTCAAATTGCTGGGCAGTCTCTCGAATGGCGCCCTTGGCGTTCTGGCGCGCTTGACCCTTCAGCTGACCCAGGCCGTCAAAGTCCAGGTAGGAATTGGTGGAAGGAGGTTTTAGCGCATCCATGATGAGACTCTTTAAGCGGTTCCAAATTTGGGTGCCCGAGTCTCACAATGAGCCTCTTAAAGTGTCAAAACGTCAACACCGGCAAGCATGAGTTGCAAAACTCGTGCCTGCTTAAATAATGACCAATTCGGCTCTCAAGCTGCCGGAGCTCTTGAGGGCTTCAAGGATGGCAATGAGAGAGGAGGGCGAGGCGCCCACTTGGTTCACAGCGTCCACAATTTGACGCAAATCGACGCCAGGCTGAAACAAGAACATCGGCTTGTTGGGTTCGCTCACCTTGACGTCCGCATTTTGGACTGGCGTGGTTTGGCCTTGGCTGAAGGCGCCGGGCTGAGATACTTCATTGGTGGCTGCAATGGCCACAGAAATGGTGCCGTGCGTAACCGCGGCAGCCGTCACCCGAACGTTTCGGCTAATGACCACAGTGCCAGTTCTGGCATTGATCACCACGCGGGCAGGGGGTTCGCCGGGCATCACGTCCATGTTTTCAATCATGCTCATGAAAGCCACCCGCTGCGTCAAATCTTGGGGGGCTTGCAGGGTAATGGAGACACCATCCAAAGCGCGGGCTACATCTGCGCCAAACCGACCATTGATAGCGCTTACGATGGCGTTGGTGGTTGTGAAATCACTTTCACGGACATTCAAAACAATGCGTTCTGCTTTGTCAAAAGGGTTGTCAACGATTCGCTCCACGGTGGCGCCAGATGGAATGCGTGCAGCTGTTGGAATGCCAATGGCAACCTTGGAACCCGCAGCACTGGCATCGATACCAGTTGCTGTAAGGGAGCCTTGGGCTAAAGCATAGATTTCGCCGTCCACACCGCGCAAGCTGCTGAGCAACAAAGTACCGCCTCGCAGATTGCTGGCTTTGCCAATGGCAGACACATTGACATCGATTTTTTGGCCAGGCTTGGCAAAACCAGGCAGCTCAGCCGTCACCATGACGGCAGCAACGTTTTTAATGTCAATCTTGCCCGCACTGGTGGCAGTTTCAAAATCGGACAAAGGACCTTCCAAGCTAACACCCAAACGGTTGAGCAGTGTTTTCATGCTTTGGGCTGTGAATGACACGTCAGAGCCGTCGCCAGTTCCTTGCAAGCCAACCACCAAACCATAACCGATCAATTGATTGGTTCGCATGGCGGCAACCGTGGTGAGGTCCTTGATGCGATCGGCATAGGCGCTGGTCATGCTGACCAACATCAGCAAAAAGAAAGCACCTAAACGTTTGACAGACAGGTTCATAACTTGTGACTTCAAAATGAAATGTTAGAAAGGCCAGATTTTGAGAAGCGCACTGGTTCCCCAGCCTGCGCGCGTGGCATTGGCAAGGTCGCCAGTACCGCGATATGCAATTTGTGCATTGGCCAAGCGCCTAGATTGCACGGTATTGTTGGGCGCCACGTCGTCTGGGCGAATGATGCCTGCCACTTGAATCACTTCAGAGCCTTCTGTGAGCGCCAATTGCTTTTCTCCGCGCAAAACCAAGTTGCCATTGGGCATGACTTCCACGACCGCTACAGCCACTGAGCCACTCAAGCTGGCCTGTTGATCCGCAGCGCCTGTACCTTTATTGGACACAGATCCGCCCGTCATGTTGATGCCCTTCATGAAGCCACCCAAGCCAGCGCCATAATTTTTAAGGCCATCTGGAATGAGGGTGTTGCTAGAGTCTCTTGTAATGCTGCCGTTTTGTGTGCGTGCAGCTTGCGTGGACTCATTTAGCAAAACCGTAATGACGTCGCCTACTTGAAAGTTTCGACCTTTTCCAAACCAGCTGTCGCTTTGGCGGCCGACGTAGATGGCGCCAGTGGCCATGGTTTCGCGCGCATTTTGAATCGGGTAGACCGGTTCAAATTGAGGCGAATGCGTCATGGCCTGTGGGGGTGATACAGAAGAGCAGCCTGACAGAATGCCGGCAAAAACGCTCACACCCAACAACCAACTTTTTGAAAGTAATTTCATAAGGCGCTTCTTAAAGGTTGTTGTTAATGAACTTCAGCATGCCGTCGACGGCAGAAATTGCTTTAGAGTTAATCTCGTAAGCGCGTTGGGTTTCGATCATGTTGACCATTTCTTCCACCACGTTCACGTTAGAGGCTTCTAAGGTGCCTTGCATCAAAGTGCCTGCTCCTGTCACACCTGGCTGCAAAACTTGCGGTGCACCTGATGCTGATGTTTCTTTCATCAGGTTTTGACCTTTGGCTTCAAGACCGCTTGGATTCACAAAACGAGCCAGCTGAATTTGACCAATGATCTGAGCGCCACCGCCTACCAGCTCAACGGATACGGTGCCATCGCGACCGAACGTGACGCTGGACGCATTGGGTGGAACCGTAATGGCAGGTTGCAAAAGTGCACCTGATGCGGTCACAAGTTGGCCAGTATTGGACAACTTGAAATTACCGTCACGCGTGTAAGCAATGGTGCCGTCGGGTTGTGAAATTTGGAAGAAACCTTCACCCGCAATGGCCATGTCCAAAGGGTTCTGGGTATTGACCATGTTGCCCTGTGCATGTTGCTTTTCTGTGGAGACTACACGCACACCGGTACCCAACATCAAACCCGTAGGCGATTGTGTATTGGCGCCAGTTTGGCCACCCGCTTGGCGAATGTTTTGATAGAGCAAGTCTTCAAATACCGCACGGTCGCGTTTGAAACCCGTTGTGTTGACGTTGGCCAAGTTATTGGAAATAACATTCATGCGCGTCTGTTGCGCATCCAAGCCAGTTTTGGCAACCCACATGCTAGCGTCCATGGCGAGCTCCTTTCAATTGTTCAGTTCAATAAGCCGTGATTAACCGTTGGCGCGCATCATGCTGCCACCCGATTCATCTACGTCTTTGCTTTGTTTAATCACGTTCACTTGCATTTCAAATGAACGACTTTGGTCCATGAGTTTCACCATGACTTCCATGGCGTTCACGTTCGAACCTTCTAATGTTTCTGGCGTCAGGCTAACCAATTTGCCCGTAACAGGAATGTCTTCGTTGGGCTTGCCCACAACACGGTACAAACTGTCTTCGCGACGCTCTAATGACACTTGGCTTGCATCACGCAATAAAATTCTGTCAATCAATACCGGTGCTGCAACACCCGCTTGTGCTGGATTGGTTGCATACACAGAGCCATCTTTGCTAATTCTGACAAAGAAGCCTGGAGGAATGGTGATGGGACCGGCGCCTTGACCACGAACCATGGCACCTGTACCCATTTCTAAAACACCCGAGCCACTCAAGCGCAAGTCACCGCGACGTGTGAACGCCAATTCGCCATTGGGGGCTGTAACGCCCATCACAGCTTGATCGTCCATAGCAACATCCAAGTCACGGCCTGTTTTGATAATCACACCGGGTTTCATGTTGATGTTGTCGGTAGCGAAGGCTTGCGGTTGCAAACGTGACTCAAAACCGGCACCCTGAACTTTCAATGTCAACATGGCGGCTTCAAAGCTTCGCTTGAAGCCAGGTGTTGCCACGTTGGCCAACTCGTTGGTCGTCATTTGACGGGCAGTTCGCCCTTCATTGATGGCGGCCGCGGCGTTAAAGGCTAAACGATCCATGTTGAATTCCTGGTGTTAAATCAGCGGGCTGATTAAGAGCGCAAGTTAATGATGGCCGATGTCATCGTGCTAGACGTTTCAATCGCTTTGGCATTGGCCTGGAAGTTACGTTGCGCGGTAATCAAGTCCACCAATTCTTGTGTCAAGTCCACGTTGGCACGTTCAGTCGCACCAGCTCGCAAGGTTCCGAAACCAGCACTACCCGCCGTACCCAAAATAGGATTGCCAGAGGCAGCAGAAGCCAAGAAGCTGGAGTCGCCAATCTGTCGCAAGCCACCTGGGCTTGAGAAGTTAACCAGCAGAATTTTGGCCAATGACTTTTGCGAACCATTTGAGAACGAAGCACTGACCAAGCCGTCGTTGGCAATGGTTACGCCCACCAAGTCACCCTCTGGTGCACCGTCTTGAGATTGAGACAAAACAGCAAAAGCAGATGAGAACTGAGTAGAAGCAGAGTAGTCAATGTTGATGGTCAAAGCACCTTTACCACCCGCCAAGTAAACAGTTTCCAACTGCGTACCTTCAACTGGCGACACCAAGTTACCACCGGTGTCAAAAGTCAACTCACCTTTGTCAAGGTAAATGGGTGACCATGCTGGCAAAGTTGTAAAGCCGTCACCGTTGGTGGTCTCATTGCCAGCGCCATCGATGTATTTGGGCTGCAAAGCACCACTCACAACGTCTTTGTGTTGTGTTGGGTTGATCCAAGTGGATGTGGTGCCACGACCGGCTTCAACTGTTTCTAAACCCCAGTTGGAACTGCCCGAAATTTTGATGAAAGATTCTGAACCTGTTGTGCCAGTTGTAAAGACAAAGTGGTTCTTCAGTGCATCGTAAGAGACCTTAACGCCATTGACAGATGTCGGTGTTCCATTGGCATTGTTGCCGCCCAATGAGTTGATGCCTTTTTCAAGGTTGGCCATGAAGGTCGACAGTGAATATGTCGAAGAAGGCGGCAAGACAACGGTACCCTTGATACCGTCTACCGTGACCACAAACTTGTTGTTGGAACTGTCAACTGCAAAGTTATTCGCCAAATTGATAGTAGGCGTTGTGCCGAATGCAACTGCAGGCGATGACTCAATGCCACGTACGGCTAAATTGCTGGTTGTGACCTCATCTTCTTTAAGGCCCAGCAAGGTCTTGCCAGTTTCAGTGAGCGCAGAAATGTTAATGCTCGATTTGTCTCCGGTCTTACCAGACGACACTGTAAAGATTCTATTGACTGAGTCGTAAGTGACTTTCATGCCATATCGTTGTTCACTCAACGCACGATAAGCCGTACCGTTAGGAATGCATTTGTAGTCGTAGCCACCATCATCAGCCAATACAGTCGGCGTCGTTGAGATACCAAAGAAGCTTGCTGTAGGGTTGGCATTTCCAGCTGTAGGCGCTGCTGTACTCAGGTTAATTGGTTTTTTCGACTCGTCCGTAAATTTAAAGCCTTGAGTGGCGTAATCGTAATGAGCTGAAATGGTCGTACCTTCCAACTGTGTTTGAATTTCAGCTTCTAATTCATCGATGGAGTAGGAACCTTTATCAATTGAAATTGTTTCAATGATGGGGCTGGGCGATGTGGCCACTGTAATTTTGAAATCTTGGTTTTCAGCTATCTCAAAGTCGGCTTGATCACCAAACTTTCGATTCAGCTGATTTGTCATTTCAATGGCGAGGTCATTGCCAGTAATCTTCTTGTCAAGGTCCTTCAGAAAACTCAAATCAATGGATTCTTTTTTGCCACTTTCATCAATGTCGAGCGTAATAAGGTCTTTTAAATTTGCAGGCGTAAACCGGTCATCTGTAGAAAAATTAATACCTGTCGTTAACTCCGTCAGACTCACTGCTGCGCCTTTACTTGAAGCAGCAACAGATGTCCTTTTGTCTGTCAATTCATCCAAAGAGAACAGTTGCGTTTTGGCAGTCGTCAATTCATCTTTGACTTCGCTGTAAGGTTTGATCTGACCATACTGGTTGACGTAAATCTTTTCACCATTGTCATTTGTGGCCTGCACCAATGAGGCTGCCACGGCATCCTCGCCCACAAACACATGGGTTTGCCATTTGTTGAAGGGGGTGTTCTGACTGGCGTTGTCTGTTTTGACGTAATAGATGGTTGCCAAATAACCATTGCCACCGTTGTCATACACAGTAAAAGCAGTACTCTTGTTGTATGTTGCAGGGTTGGCACGGTTAAAGGGTTCGCGAATGACTTCAGCATCCGCAGGAAAGTTCAGGCCCAAAGAAACTTCTGAGGTTTGCTTGGCTTCACCAGAAGTTTTTTGAGGAATGGTCAACACCACACGTTCATTCACGTTCGCAGAACCAGTCGAGTCAACTGTCGCTGCCATCAAGCGCTGACCCGAAGAGTTCACAACGTTAAATTGTTCATTCAACAAGAAAGAACCGTTACGTGTAAACAATTCTTGCAAGCCATCCGCTGATCGCAGCGGGAAGAAACCGTCACCGGTAATGGCCAAGTCCAGCGCATTGGAAGAGAAAGAAATATTACCCTGGCTAAACTCTTGTGACACTTGTTTCAGAGACACACCCTGACCCACTGTAGAAGAAGCTTTTTGCAGTGGTGATGTCGCAAAAATATCGCCGAAGTCAGCGCGTGAGCGCTTGAAACCGGTGGTGCCCACGTTGGAGATGTTGTTACTGGTCACGCCCAACATGGCGGTGGCAGCATTCAGTCCGGTTAGCGAGGTATAGAAAGACATGGTGAAGAACTCCTAAAGATGGGTGGGGTCTTGCGAATGAAAAATGTTTGCTTTAAACGGCTTAACTGCCAATTCGTTGCACGTCGGATAACTTGACAGACTTGCCGCCTGCAACTTCCAACAAAATGGTTTTGTCAGCTTGCTGATTGACACCTGTGACCACCGACAAGACATTGACGGCGGGGTTGGTGGTTTTGCCTTGGCTGACCACAGTGGCTTTGAAGGTGTAATTGCCATCAGGAACTTGAGTGCCTGCGTCGCTCTTGCCGTCCCAGACCAATGGCATGTCGCCAATCTTCTGTGAGCCCAAAGTTTGGGTGGCCACTGACTGACCTTTGTCATTGAACACTTGTAGCTTCACGCCTTCTGCGCCTGTTGGCAAAGAAACAAAGCCTTGAACTGGTTTGCCCTCTTGAACAACAGCAAGTGCACCTGGTACTGCAACCGTCTTGCCAATCATGCTGGTGCTGCTCATCATGCGCTCGCCCGACATGCTCTCAACGTAAGTCTTGAGGGTTTCAGACATGCCTGTGGTAGCTTCAAGTTGAGAGAACTGCGCCAACTGCGCCACGAAGGCTTCGTTCTTAACTGGGTCCAGTGGATCCTGACACTTCAATTGTGTTGTGAACAATGTCAGAAAATCTTTTTGTCCCATGCTGGCCGATGTGCCAGACTTGGCCGTCAAGGCTTCGTTGGCTGCATCTGCAGTAGTTTTAAGACCAGCGGGCGCATTGATCTTGCTTCCAGCGTTGGCGGCTGTTGCCGCTGCGTTCAGACTGTTATTGGTTGCCAAAAACATGGTTCAAGCTTTCTTATCTGTGTAATGGTTAAGTCTTGATGATGTCGATGGTGCGCATCAACATCTGTCGTGTGGTGTTCACCACTTCCACGTTGTTTTGGTAAGAGCGGGCCGCAGCCATCATCTCAACCATCTCGGTCATTTCGTTCACATTTGCCAAGTAAACATAGCCGTCTTTATCGGCCATAGGGTTGCCTGGATCTGACATTTTTCGGATGGGAGAGGGATCGTCTGTGATCTTTTCAACACGCACACCTCCTGCATATCCCTGCTCGTGTGCTTTTTGTTGTTCTTGCAAAATGGTTTTGAACATAGCCCGTTTGGCGCGAAAGGCTTCGCCTTCATTGCCAGAAACGGTGCCCGCATTGGCCAAGTTAGAAGCGGTGGTGTTCATGCGGGTGGTTTGCGCATTGAGCGCAGAACCCGCAATGTTAAAAATGTTGTCTAAAGCCATTTAAATTAATCTCCACGCAATGCACGGCGAATACCACTGACGCGGTTTTCTAGGATGTTCAAAGTCGTTTGGTAATCGGCCGCCACTTGACCAAACTTGGCTTGTTCGACGTTCATCTCAACGGTGTTGCCGTCAAATGACGCATTGAAAGGAATACGGTACTTTTCGCCGCTGGGGTTTTCTTCCATGGGCATGGGCATGTGAAGATTGCTGGTGGTGTTCAGCACGGCTTCTTTGGTTTGCTTTAAGACAGACTTGAAGTCGAGGTCTTTGGCTTTGAAGTGAGGGGTGTCGGCATTGGCAATGTTGCGCGCCAGTACTTCCATGCGCTTACTGCGCAATCCCAAAGCCTGAGCATGTACTCCCAGTGCGTTGTCAATCATGTTCATGATGTGCTTTCCTTCGCGTCACTCTTAATGCCGGTTACCCGACAGCCCAAAGAATTAAAGTTCTTTGCAAAGAGTTCGATTGCAAGACCCGTGCCATGCTATTTCGGCTGTTTTTCGACAGCTTCGGTAAGCTGCCATGTGGGGAATTGCTAGGAAATATGCGGTTTTCAGGCCATTCGCGTCATAGACAGATGGCTTGAGAACAAGCGGCAATGTTTTGCCGCTTGTTCATGAATAGCTTTGTATGGGCTTATCGCAACCAAATTTTGGGTGCTTCAATAGCGTCGTAATCGGCGGCTTTTTGCACCTGCAAGCGAATGCGTGCTGCAGAGTTGGGGTTGGGGTCGGTCGGGTTTAGCGCATTGTTGATGGCATTGCTCACGGGGTTGCCCGAGGTTTGCGTCTTCATGCTCTTGAGCCCCAGACGATCGCTGGCGTTTTGAAGCAAGCCTTGCGTAATCGATGCGCGCGTCATGGGGGCTTGTGGGTCTCGGCCTTCATACAAGTACTTGGCTTGTTTTCCTGGAATGCCCAAGGGCTCTTCAGCACGTTTCTCCCCGCGTGCTGCAGGTTGCAACACGGCTAAATAAAGTTCGTCCAAGGGCACTGCCCCTGCTTTTTTCAGGCCCACCTTTTCAAAGTATGTATCGACCAAGTGCAGTTGTTGGTAAACACTCAAACCCAAAATCGATTTGGGCGATTTGCCAAAACCTACTTCGGCTGCACCTCGGTCGGGTCCATCACAAAATTGAATGATGCCGTGGCAACGCGTGTTGCTGGCCTGTGGGTTCATGCCGTCGCTTTCCATCAGTGTTAGGCGGGCAAAGTCATCGGGTGAGAAGTTGTGTTTGTTGGCAACTTGCAATACTTTGTTGTAAACGTCTTGCTGCTCTACTTTAGGAATGAACCCCCTAGACACAGCCCGGTCCAATGTTTGGCTTAAAACTGGATGCGCCACAGCATTGATGTAATTGGACTTGGGCAGCTGTTGAGGACGAGCTGCTGTGACCACTAAGGTGGGAATGGGTTCGTTGGTGTTAGCAGGAATCGCGTTAGACGTGGATCCGTTTTGTGCGGTGGTCAATGGTTGAGTTTGGCCCGCTTGCCATCGACTCAACATGTTTTGCATTTGAACTTTTTGCCCAGGAAAAATGGCGTTAGCATTTTGAATGCCGCTGTCGGCGGCCAAGGCCTGGGTCCATCTGAATTCCTCAGAGGGGGTCAACTTGACGCCGTGCATTTGAGCCTGCTCACGAACGATGCTGGTCAGGGTGTCGCCAGGTTGAATGGTTCGAGTGAACGAGGTTTGTTGAACCTGTTCTAAAGCCTTGTTAAAACCAGGGCGTGACAAAGCCACTACGCTGTTGGGCGCATTGCCAGAATTGCCCAAAGGCGCATTCGGTAAATTAGACTCAATTCTCATAGTGATGGCATCTTTATTGCATGAACTCCGGTATGTTCAAACCAAGTGTCAAAACCTCTACACCTGCTCACACCTTGATGCAAATCTTGTGCCTGACGGTTTTTTGGCTGCTCTTTTCAGGTCAGCCATTGCCCGTAGGCGCACAGTCGCTTGCGCCGGCAGAGAGTATGAGGACGCAGGTAACACAATGGTTGTCACAAACACATGGAGTGAATTCAAAAGAAGTCGTTATTGCGCCTTTGGATGAACGATTGAAAGTGCAAGCTTGTCAAAAACCTTTGATGGTGGACCATCCATTTGCGTCCAAAGAGACTGTTAGGGTGAGATGCGCTGAGCCCGTTTGGCAACTCTATTTACAAGTCAGTTTGCCTAGCAGCAGCTTTGCGCCTGCTGCAAGCTCAACAAATGCAAGCAGTCAAAATACTGGCCAAACAGTCAGAACCATGTTGATTACGCGACGTTTGTTGCAAAGAGGCACTATTTTGCAAGCCGACATGCTGGAAGAGGTTCAAGCTTCCCCAGGAAATGCCGATACACAGATACTGAGTAAGTTGAAAGATGCCCAACAAGCTGAGTTGACCCGAGATATACCTGCTGGCCAGCCTTTGAGAATGTCCGACATTCGTCGGGCTGTGCTGGTGAAGCAAGGTCAAACGGTGATGATGTCAGTGGGCAACAGTGCAGATTTTCAGATCACGATCAGAATGGAGGCGATGCAAGATGGTCGCATGGGAGATCAGGTGAAGCTGAAAAACCCGGAATCTGGCAGGCAAGTGTCTGGCGTGGTGACGGGGCCGAACATGGTGAAGGGCCTTTAAAAGGCTTGGAATGCAGCCTTTTTTGCAAATAATTCAAAATATTTGAAAAAAGTGATTCAAGTTCTAGAATGTACTGTCGATACTGAGCATGTCCAACCCCCTTTTTGTGGGTTGATGTGTGAAGAGATAAGAAAGTGAGCCAGCTATGACCGATGCAATTTCAAACTATGGACGACGTGCCCAGTCGGATCCTACGCTGCGCAGTGCCTTGGACAAAACGGATCGCAAAGCCAGTGCCTTGGCCAAAGCCTTGGACAATGCGTCAGCCTCTGCACCCGCGCCAAAGGCTTCTGGTGACCAAGTGCACTTAAGCAACGTGGCAGCGCGTGCCATGGCCGAGCCCGACTTTGACCGCGTCAAAGTAGAGTCCATCAAAGAAGCCATTCAAAACGGCCAATACCCCTTGAACCCCCGCAAGATTGCCGAGAGCTTTCATGCCATTGAACAAATGATCCGTGAGTGAGCGTGTACTTACACTGACTGCGCAGCTGGCCCAGCTGTTGGCTTTGGAGTTTGACGCTCTTAAAAGCCAAGACCTGGACCGGTTTGAGTCATTGCAGCCCGGCAAAAATGACTTGCTCCAAGAACTGACCGAGAAATGTCCCCCCGCAAAAGACCTGCAAGATTTGCCCGAGTGGGAAAACTTGCGAGAGATGCTCATCGAATGTCGCGACCTGCACAGACGCAATGCCATTTTGATTGAACGCAAACTCGACACCATACGAGGCACACTCAACAGCCTGCGTGTGGGCGATGCAGGCAGTACCGTTGAAGTTTATGACCGCTTGGGTCAAATGGCACGTTTCGGCCGAGGCCGCGGATATCAAGACGTTTAATTAGTCCCCGACTCTGGGTCGTCAGAGGTCGTTGCTTTTTCATCGCCCGGGCGCATGCCCTTGAGCCAATACACCCAAGACAAGACAACGGCCACTGCTGTGTAGAGCTCTTGTGGAATTTCTTCATCGACGTCTAAACGACTTAACAAGGCAAGAAGCTGCGGGTCTTCCGAAACAAAGACCCCTTCTTTGCGCGCCTCTTCGAGCATTCGCCTAGCAAGCTCGCCATCGCCTTTGGCTGTCACCACAGGCGTTGGGTTGTTGCCATAAGCCAGAGCCACGGCTTGACGCATGTAGCGGCTCATGCCGACACATCCACCACCAGACCACGGCCTGAAGGTGTCCAGTTGCTGGGCTCGGTGGGCCGGGTGCCATGCACCACGTTGAAAGAACGCATGTTGAGCCCCGCTTCGCTCAACTCATTGTCCAGCAAGTGAGCGCGCGACCTGGCCTCTGCCACCACACTTTCTTTTTCTGCCCACATCGTGAGTTCTATTTGCTGCGCGTTCATCAATTGCGTTTTGAGCCAGACAGGGCCCAAGTCTTCGCTTTGAGAATGGATGTTGACAGTCAAAATGGCTTGCTCGCCTTCTTGCCTAGGGCCGCGCCGGATGGAAAGCTCAATGGGATTTGAATCGACAAAAGGCAAGGTCATGCTGAACAAAACCTCTTGTTGCGCTTGCGCTTGCACGGCTTGCACTTGTCGGGCCTCAATGTCGTCAACGGCTTTGGTCAGTTTTTCAACGATGCCCGAATCACTGATGTCATCGGTGTCGCCCAAATTCAATTCGGCAATGAGTTTTCTGAGGATTTGCTTGGGGTCGGGGGCAGGTGCTTGCTGGCCTCTGGCCAGCCACACCTCTGCACCCATGGCGCCCAACATCGCTTGTTTTAAAGCGCCAGGCGTGAGTTGGTTGGCGGACAGCTGCAAAGAACGCCATTGCGCCTGTAGGTCTGGTCGTTGAATGGTCTTTAGCAACGCATCTAGGGTGCCGGGTTGAAAGAGTTGAGGCAATTCAGAGCCAACACTGGGCCGATATAGCAAGCTGGCAATGCGTGAAATGATGGGCGGTGCATTGATCGGAACCAGAGCGCCGCCTTGGGCCTTGAGCCAAATCGATTCGCCAACTTGCGACATCTGCAAACCCGGTGCAGGCAACAGACGTCCTTGCAACATCAGCATGGGCTGTTCGTTTTGCAAACGCACCGACGCTTGAACAATTTGTCCGTCTTTGAGACCTAAATCGGCCGCACTGTTGGGCTGGAAGGACAGCAGTTTGCCTTCCAGAAAAATAGGCTGAGTTCGGCCAGGCGCAACACGCGCCTCGGCCCCAGAGATCAAGGGAACCTAACCCATTGCTTGCGAGCTTGGTAGTCGCGTGCACCTGGGTTGTTGTCGTGCGCTTCTTGTGCGGCGGCTGCAAAGGGGGCCAGTGTCAGTCGAACGACTTCACTGTGATCGGGCACCACAATGGTGGTGCCAGCTTTGACACGTTGCTGTGGATTGCCTGTGATCACTTTGGGGTTGGCATCGACCAGCGTCTTGCGAAGCAGTGCTGTATTCAAGGGGCTGTTGGCATAGACTTTTTGCACCAGCCTGTCGATGGCAATGCTTTCTGCTACTTTGTGTTGCGTGCTAGGTGTCGCTGGTTGTGCGGCAGGTGCATCAGCGGCATGTGCATGGCAGGCCAGCGCCAAAGCAGTCGTCAGCGCAAATGATTTGAATCGTGAAAATTTCATGGCAAGCTTGTTTTTCAATAAGGGGTCATGACAACGTCTGGGATGATCATGGACTTTGAGATGCGCTTAGAACTTGTGACACCCGCAGTGGTGGGCTGAACTTTGGGCTCTTTGGTCAGTGTTTCTGTAGGCCATGCGCGCCAGTTGGCTTGTGCAGCTTGAGCCGGTCCTGCCAATATCACCAACTGTGAGTTGTAAGGCGTCACTGACTGAACCTGGGCCAACAATGTTTGAGGTGCGCCGTCTTTGCTCATCAGCTCAGCCGGGAAGCGGGCAGGGTTGGCCACTAACCACTCATCGCCTTTTTTGACACCGGCCAATGAACCGGCATTGATTTCAACTTGCTTGGCAGCTACAGCCGTCACAACAGGGTGCACGGATTGGCAAGCCAACCATTCTTCCGCTTGGCTGCGCATTTCATCAATTTGACTTTGCAATGTGGTGACGCTGCTCAGGCTCAATTTGGGCTGAGACCATGCAGGTACATCTAACTCAACAGCAAAGCTGGTTTGATCTTCGAAGCCTGCATTTTGACCTTCAGCGCCAGTCACTTGCAGGCGCATGTGAACCAACAAAGCATTTCCTTTTTCGCCGCGAAGACCCGCCAGGCCTGTCGCTTCAAGTTGCTCTGTGCGAACCTGAAGCTTGGCTGTCCAAGGCAATTGGTCTGGGCGGTTGCCAAGCAATGCGCGCTCGTAGGTCGTCATGCTGTTGGACATAGAGGCTGCAGGCAATGAGTTGACCATGCGCCATCCACCCACGGCTTTGGCGTTGGCCATCCACTGCGACTGGACCAAAGGCAAAAATGCAGACACAAACAATGGATGGGCTGCGTTGTCAATTTGTAAATCCAAGCTCATCACGTGCTTGAGTTTTTCGCCCACCTTGATTTTGCACAAGGGTTGATCCGCCAATGCTAACGTAGGCTTGGGTGCTAAGTCTTTTGCAAAGTCTGTGGCCTTGTTGACGGCTTTGTTGATTTTTTGCAAGGCACCCTTGATGATGTTGGGCTCAGGCCGTTGAAGAGGTTTCTCTGGCACCGCAACGGGGTACTGCAGTTTGGCTTTGGGTTGACCGGTTTCGTCGCGGCCATAGGACAAGACGCGAACACCCCGGACTTCCATGCCATTTTGAAAGCTGTTGCTTTCACGCAAGCTTCCTTGGCTGTCTATCCAAGTGGTGGTTTGAACACGCGTGGGTGTTTGCAATGAAGCGTCTACCAAGCCTTGGCGAATGGCGTCCAAACGCTCTTGCGCATTCAGCTGTGCGGCGGCATTGGTCGCAAAGACACAAGCCAAAATGGCCAAGCCATTTAGCAGTGATTTGGAGTGTGCGTTGCGACCCATCATGATCAACGTCCTTTGGCGGCCACTTGACCCATGTACAAAATACGCAAATCTTGCACCACATCACGGTCTAGTGACAAGGTGGTTTCATAGGTATCCTCGCCAACAGGCGTGATGCTGACCAAACGTGCGCCGTAAATCACGCCTTCTACTTTGGTGCGGAAGGTGTCGTTTGTGACAACCATGTCTGCAACCGTAGAGCTGGCATCTAATTGCTGTCCATAGACTTGTTCAGTTAAGTTGCGGTAGGCGTCTAGCTTGGAGGCGCGAATGGCCATGAGGCGTTGCTGTGCAGGATTTTTGTGGTTTTGCACAGTGACCACCGCATAGCCCGTAGCCGTGATGGTTTCGCGCTTTTCAACAACCGGCGGAACCAAAGACGAGGCGTCTCTTGACGAGCTGGGCATAGAAAGGTTGATAGATTTGCAACCCGTCAGGGCAACCATGCTTAAAACCAGAAGAGATACAGCTGTGCGTTTCATTGGCGATTCCTTGTAAGAGAGGGACTCGAAGTCCTACACCCTCTGATTCGGCATTAACTTGAGAAGCTTGAGCCCTTTTGCGATTGAATTCGAGCGAAGCAGTCAAAAGCCATGAGTTGTCAGAACTGAGGTGTTGCAAAAATGCAGTTTTAATTGTCGGTTTTCCGACATTTCAGCTAATTTTGTTGAAATTTGCAATACATTGGTGTCTTGAAATCCAACCCATCCGTTCTTGTTTGGCCCTATGGCGCATAAAACTCCTTCAAAAGCTTTCATTGGTGCCAGTGCCAGCGCTGAAGCCATCCGTCATTTAATTGAACGCGTGGCTTCTTCCACAGCCACAGTACTCATAACCGGAGAGAGTGGCACGGGCAAGGAGTTGGTAGCGCGTGCGTTGCACGACCAATCGGACCGAAGTGGTGGCAACTTTGTCCCCATCAACTGCGCGGCCATTCCCAAAGACCTATTGGAAAGCGAGCTGTTTGGCCATCGCAAAGGCGCCTTCACGGGCGCCATGGCCGATCGGATTGGTCGCTTTGAATTGGCTCACGGCGGCACCATTTTCTTAGATGAAATTGGCGATTTGTCGCTTGATATGCAGGTCAAGTTGCTGCGCGTTTTGCAAGAGCGCACAGTGGACCCTGTTGGCGCGCTCAAATCTGTGGCGGTTGATGTGCGCGTGGTAGCTGCCACACACAGAGATTTAGAAGCCGAAATTGAAGCGGGCAGGTTTAGAGAAGACTTGTATTACCGCTTGAATGTGCTGCCCTTGAACACCCCCGCCCTCCGTCAAAGAGCGCAAGATGTACCCGCTTTGTTGACGCACTTTGCGGCGCACTTTGCAGCCAAGGGTCAAACGCCCATCACCTTTGCGGTTGATTTTGTAGAAGCTTTAAAAGACTATGCGTGGCCTGGCAATGTGCGCGAATTGTCCAATTTAGTCGACCGATTCAACACCTTGTTCAGCGGCCAAATGTTAAGTTTGGGCAGCGTCCCGTCATCTTTGCTTCCTAAGGGCTTGCGCGCCTTGCAAGCTGAGCGTGTCAGTACACCCATTGTGGACGACTTAGAAATTGTGGCGCCACTGAGCAAAAAAGACGCTCATCACAGTGCCAATGCCGATGTGATGAATCCGTTTGCCAATCCTGTATCGCCTTTGATGATGGACATGCACAACGAAGTTGAAGACATCATCATGCTGGCGCAAGGCTTGCCCAGCTTGCCGCCTGAGGGCTTGTCTTTGAAAGACAGATTGGCCGACATTGAGCGCGATTTGATTGTTCAGGCTTTGGCGCGAACCGACGGCAATGTGTCTCAAACAGCGCGGCTATTGAATTTACAACGCACCACCTTGATCGAAAAGTTGAACAAGTACGATTTGAGGCAAGGCACATTGCCCGTGGCCAGTTCAGACGCCGAAAAGCAGGCCGATTGACCCATGAAAAAAGGCCGTCAACTAGACGGCCAATCTTCAAGGTTTGCTGCTCAGAACCCCGCTTGAACCTGCTGGCGATGTATCTTGTTGAGCGCGCGGATACTGCACCATTTTTTCTCGTTGCTTGGCGGCATTGACGGCTGCTGCATTGGCGGCATTTGCAGAAGCTGCCGCTTGTGCTGCGGCTTTTGCGGCCGCTGCGTTTTCTGCGGCTTGACGTTCTTTTTGCAATCTCGCCAGAGCTTCCATTTCTTTCTTGAAGGTGCCAGTTTCGCCTACTGCGCCTTGTAGGCCTCCCACCTGGTTGGCCAGTGCATTCATGGCGCGAGATTGCTGCACAAAGCGACCTTCAAGTGACTTTACCTGGGCTGCCAATGCGTCGCCTTTTTCACCGACTTGCTGGGCTGTTTTGGCGGGCACACTTTCGGCTTCTTTGATGACTTCTGTTAATCGCGCTTCAAGCGTGCCTTGAATTTTGGCAATGCCATCTTGTTTGGCCACCATGGCTTGGAGGCCTTCGTTGACAGAGGCCACCATTTCCATGGACTCGTCCAACTCAACCACGCGTTTGCTGAGCGATGCCAACATGGTGTCCATTTGATTAATGCGAGACTTCAACGTGAAAATAGTTGTCGCAAAAATGATGGCTGTGATGAACATGAATCCACCGGCAATGCCCATCATGATGAGGTGCTGTTTTTTGCTGACCTTGAACAGGTCGTGCAAGCCCAGCGTGGCTTTTTTCATGTTCTCTGCGACGCCTGCAGCCACATTGGCCGATCGTGTGGCCAATTCTGCCGAATCCAGAGCCAGCATTTTCAGGCCTTCGAGCTCCTCCGCATCGGATGCCGCAGACTGCGCAGCATGATCACTTGACGTGTCATGGCTCGCTTGCTGCGGTTTGTCGTTACCGCCCGTAGTGGGTTGGGTGCTCATGGCGTGTTCCTTTATTCTTCAAGCTTGTCCAGGCGCACACGAACCAAGTCGTTTTCAATTTTGACCTTGATCACGCGCGCTGGAAAATTCATTTCTGGCATCGGTTGTGCCATTGCGTTGGGAATGTCCTCAGCAATGGCCGCCAAAATTTCTTCAGTCTTGGCTACAGTATCGGCACCAACTGGCTCGTCTTTAATGTCAATGGCGCTGTCAAGTTCAGTGACCGCAAGAGGCTTGCTGATGGGCGGTGGGACTGGAGCGTCCTGGGGAACATTGACAAAACGATCTGGGGCATCTGCGGCGCTTTGATAACCCTTGATGTTTTCTTCGACATCGGCAACGTTTTGATGGCCTTTGAAGGTTTCACCCTTTGCATAAACGTCTTTGCTAGGCTCTTTGTCGGGGTCTTGTCCGCCATCGACGACGTTGTTTTCTTCAAAGTCAAACTTCTCACCTTCAGCCATCACTTTGCGAATGGCAGGCGCACTGGCTTCGGCTTTTTTGCCAACGGCAACGTTGGAGCCTTCAGACATGGAGACAGAATGCGGCCGATCTGTCTTAATGATCATCGGTTCGTCTTGATTGGAGTTATCGCTCATACAGGTTCCTGAATTTAGGAGGACATTAATTTGCCGTTGGTATCAAACATCATGGATGCCGGCACTTTAGGTTGTGGTTTGGTGATGGGTGCCATGCCAGGGCGAACATCAGCCAGACCAAAGACATAGGCAATCACTTGCGCCACAGCCAAATACAGGGCTTCCGGCACAGGATGATCGACCTCAGTGCTGAAATAAAGTGCACGCGCCAAAGGCGGTGCTGCAAACATTTCAACGCCATGCTTTTGGGCTTCTTCGCGAATTCGTGCCGCCATGTGATCGGAGCCTTTGGCCAAAAGCACAGGGGCGCCGTCGCCGGTGGGATCATAGGATAAGGCTACAGCAAAGTGTTCTGGATTGGTGATGATCACATCCGCATCTTTGACTTTTTGCAGCATGCGGTTATTGGCCATTTCGCGTTGACGTCGGCGAATTTGCTGCTTCACCTCAGGGCGGCCTTCCATGTCCTTCATCTCGTCCTTGACCTCTTGCTTGGTCATGCGCATTTGCTTGATGAAAGAATAGCGCTGATAAGGCGCATCAATCAGCGCAATGACCAACAAGCTCAAAGAAAGCCAAAGGGCAGATTCGCCAATCATCCAGCCTGCTGCAGCCAGTGCGGGCTCTAGCGCCATTTGTCCGAGCTGCATCATTTGATCCATCTGCCTGCTGACCAATGCCCAGAGAACAGTTGCAACCAGCGTAAATTTCAAAATGGATTTCAACAATTCAATGGCTGCGTGAGCGCCAAACATGCGTTTGAATCCAGCCATCAAGCTAAGCTTGCTGGCTTTGGGCATGATGCCTTTTAAAGAAAACAAATAGCCACCGGTTGCGCCGCTGGACAAAACTGCCAAGATGGCGGTCACCAGCAAGATGGGCACAATCAGTAAGAAGCTTTGCCCTAAATGATGGGCAAAGGTGGTCACCATCAGGTCTGGGTTGTCGATTGTTTTGCGATCGAACTTAAAGCCTGAAGCAAAAATTTCGGTCATTTGCGTCATCCAATAGCCGCCCATCATGAACATGGCCAAGATAGCGCCAATGGTGACGGCCGCAGCTGGCAACTCTGCCGATCGGGCAACTTGACCTTCGTCGCGGGCGTTGCGAAGTTTTCGCGCCGTCGGCTCTTCGGTTTGTTCAGCGCTGGATTTTTCCGCCATGCTTTACATCCTTCAACTGATGCCGACCAAGATGCGGACTTGCAAAAAGCCCTGCATCCAAAGCCATTGAATGCGTGCGCCAATGCTGGGCAATGCCAGAATGAGCACGCCAAATCCGGCAAAGATCATGGCCGGAAAACCCACAGAAAAAATGTTCAAGCTGGGCGCAGCACGCGTGGCCACGCCCAAGCCAATGTTGATGAACAGAAGAGCCACCATCACAGGCAGTGCCGTGAGCAAAGCGCCCAAGAACAGCATAGAGCTCCACGCGATGACCTGCTTCATGGCTTCGGCGCCCATCAAATTGCTTCCGATAGGTAGGCTGTTAAAGCTCTCGACGACCAGGTTCAAGAGCAGCGCGTGTCCGCCCAAGCCGACAAAGATGAGGGTGGCCATAACCAACAAGAATTGCGAAATGACGGGTACGTTGCCCATGTTGGGGTCGATCATGGTGGCCATCGACAGGCCGATGGCATTGGCAATAGATTGACCAGCGACTACGATGGCGGCCGTGACCACTTGCAGCATCAAACCCATCAACAAGCCAATCATGAGCTGATTCACAATTTCCAGCAGACCGCTCGGTGAAAGAGGGTCAATGACGGGCCAATCGTGCAGTGGGTAGACCAGCCAAGTGAGGGCCATGGCCAACACAATGCGAATGCGCAAGTTGAGGGCACGCAAAGAAAAAATAGGGGCGGCCACCAACAGGGCCGAGATTCGCAGCATCGGCCAGAGGAGCCCATAAAAGCGCTCCATCAGTTCGGTGACTGCAATGTCCATATCAGGTAAACAGCCCAGGTATGCGCTGGAAAATGCTGCGCGTGTAATCGACCAAGGTGGTGAGTTGCCAACCACCTACAACAGCCAGCGTAATGGCCAATGCGGCCAGCTTGGGAATGAAGCTGAGCGTCGCCTCATTGATGGATGTGGCGGCTTGCAAAATACCGATGATCAAGCCAACAAAGAGTGCCACACCCAACAAGGGCGCTGAAATTAAGACGGTCATCCAGAGCGCTTGGCGACCCAGGTCAACAACGGTTGCGGTGTCCATGTAATGTCTCCAAGCTTAAGTGGCAAAGCTAGCGGCAAGCGATCCCAAGATCAAGCTCCAACCGTCAACCAACACAAACAACATGAGTTTGAAGGGCATCGAGATCATCATGGGCGACAACATCATCATGCCCATCGACATGAGCACGCTGGACACAATGAGGTCGATGACCACAAACGGAATGTAAATGAGAAAGCCGATGGTGAAAGCGCTCTTGAGCTCGGAGGTGATGAACGCAGGCACCAAGGTTGAGAATGGTACTGCCGCCGCATTGGCGGGTTCGCCTTTGTTGGCCATTTGCATGAACAGACCAATGTCGTCTTCGCGGGTTTGCTTCATCATGAAGTTGCGCAAGGGCTCTTCGGCCGCTGCCAAGGCTTTGTCAAAAGCCAAGCCTTTTTGCATGTAGGGCACCAAGGCGTTGTTGTAGATGTCGGTTAGCACAGGAGACATGATGAACAAAGTGAGAAACAAAGCCAGCCCCACCAACACCGTGTTGGGCGGTGTTTGACCCGTACCCAAAGCCTGGCGCAAGATGGACAACACAATGATGATGCGGACAAACGCCGTCATCATGAGCAAGAACGAGGGCAGCAGCGTCAGCGATGTCATCAAGGCCAACAGTTGCAGCGACAAACTGTACTGCTGTTGGCCTTTAGGACCACCCGTCACGTTGACCATGGGGATACCCTGCGCAGAGGCTGCGAAGGGAAAAGCCAGAAGGGCCAGTGCAATGATGGCACTGGCCAAAACCAAGGGCTGTTTGAATAAATTACGCAACATGGGTGTCTCCATTGGCAGACAAGCTTGCGCTGAGCTGGCTCAGTTCATTCTGCAGGGATGAGGGTGAGGCGGTGGTTTGTGATGCGCGATCTTGCCACTGGGCCAACGCGGTAATTTGTGAAGCTGTGATGCCCACCATGACTTCGTTATCACCCACGCGAATGAGTGCAATTTTTTGCCTGGGGCCAATACTCAAAGATTCAACGATTTGCAGACGGCGCCCAGAGTTTTGGGTGGCCATGCGTGATTGCAGACGGCGCAGCGCCCATAGCAGGGCGGCCATAAGGGCCAGCACCAAGGCAAAGCTGCCGATCATCCGAAACAGGTCGGCGCTACCAAAGCCGGGTGCCATGAGGTTCTCGTTTCTTGTCGTCTAAAGCACGTAGTTTATAAGTTCTTCATGCGTTCTGACGCCGGTGCCACACGCGTCAGGCGAACACCATAACGATCGTTGACCAACACAATCTCGCCTTGGGCTACCACGGTGTTGTTGACCAATAGGTCTAGGGGCTCGCCCGCAATGCGGTCAAGCTCAACCACGCTGCCTTGGGTCAGGCGCATCAGGTCACGAATTTTGATCATGGCGCGGCCCACCTCAATGGACAAAGTCACATTGATGTTTTGCAACACTTCAGGATTGATCTGGCGCTGTAATGCCTCGTTTTGCAGGGCGTCGGAGGAGTTGTCGGTCATGTCTATTTCCTGAAAATTTAATGCACACCGGGAATGCAAGCCCGTTCAATTTGGACAGCAGTTTGGGCGCCAATGCTTCCTACCTGCACATCAAAGGCAGGCAAGCCATTGACATTCAAACGGGCCAGTTCTGGCTTTTTAAAGAACAGCACATCGCCTTCTTTCATGGCCTTGATTTCGCCAAAGGAGGAGTCAATGCTGCCCAAGATCACGCGTGCTTCAAGGCTGGCAGAGTCAACAGCCTCTTCCAGCTCGACGCGCCATTGCTTGTCTGATTCGTCATTGCCATCACCCGACTGAACGCGGCTTCTGAGGCGTTCGCGAATGGGTTTGAGTGATGCGTAGGGGTAAACCAAGTCGATGAAGCCTTGCGAATTTTGGTTGCCTTCAGCTTCAAAGCGGGTCAAGATGACCAAATCGTTTTCGTCGGCAATTTGCGCAAACTGAGGGTTGATCTCTGAGCTGACCAATTCAAATTCAACGGGCAACACTGCAGACCATGCTTCTTGGAGTGATTTGAAAAACACTTCCAAGATCATGTTGATGATTCGCGATTCGGTGGGCGTGAACAAACGGCCAGGGGGCAAGTTGCCAACGCCTTTGCCAAAGCCACCAAAGAAGCTGTCCAGCGAGCTAAACACCACCGTTGGGTCAATGACCACAATGGAGTTGCCTCGCAGCGGCGACATGCGCACCACATTCACAGACAGCGGTGCTTTTAAACCTTTGAGATAGTCGCCAAATCGAACAATTTCAACTTGATTGGGATTGACCTTGGGGCTGGTGCGCAGCATCTCGACCAAGCCCAAGCGAAACGTTCGAATGAAGCGCTCGTTGATCATGTCGATGGAGGTGATGTTCACCCCCAAGCTGCTGTCTTCGCTGGCCAGGTCGTGTTTTTTCACCCGGGCGGTGGTGTTGAAACCAGTGTCAACTGGAATCGAACCGTCCATCACGCCTTCCGTCAGGGCGGCGAGTTCGTCGGGTGTTAATAAATTGGTGGCCATAAATGCTTTGGCGTCTTGGTCTGTTTACTGCACAACGAAATTGGTGAAATGAATCTCTTCAATACCGCCAAAGTCTTCGTACTTTTCTAGCAAAGTGTTGATGGCATCGCGAATTTTGACAGCCAACTCTTTGCGGAAATCGGGTTTGACCAAGTCAGCATCGGTGGTCATGCGCATCACATCCATCACGGCAGAGCGAATGGCAAAGTCGTGTTTTTTGACGTTTTCAAAGACACGCTCGTCGTAGTGTGTCATGACGGCTATTTGGACAGACATCACTTTTTTGGAGCCACTCACATTGACCAAGAACTCGCGTTCAATTTGCATGTAGGTGTACTCAAAACGTGTGAGCTCTGGCGAGTCTTTGGTTTTCTTGCCAGGTTTTTTGTCGTCCTTTTTGTCGCCATGTGCATCCGCTTCGGCGTGCTCAGGCTCGGCTACAGGCTTAGGGTTGAAATAACCCGTGAAAAACAGCGTGCCCATCACAATGGCCACGATGAGCACAATCAGGCCCACCACGCCGCCAATGATCAGCAGAATGGGTTTCTTCTTTTTCGGCTCTTCTTCAGAGACTTCTGTTGCTTCTTCTGGGGCTGCTGTTGCCATGGGGCACCTCTATCTATTCAATTTAACACCGGACGTACCGGGCGTTTTCAGTTTACATGTCAGGCCAGTGTGTCCCATGCATCAGAAGATCTAAGTTCTTTGATGCGCGACTCAGCGGAAGCAACTACCGTCACAGGGGCACTGGCATGTGTCTCAGAGCCCGAGTTTTGATTCGGTGTCGAGTTTCCGCCAGACTTTTGCTGGTTTTCACTGTTCACCCAGACATTAGCAACTGTCATGCCCGATTGTGCCAAGCTATCCTTCAATTTGTTCATGCCTTGGGCAATCAATTCTCGCGTGACGGCGTTATCGGTCTTGAAAACAGCGTCCAATCCAGCCTTGCTCATGTCGAGTTCGACATCAATTTTGCCCAAATGCGCTGGATTGAGTTTCAACTGAAGCTTCCATTCCCCTCGTTCCAACTGGTCTTGGAGCCGCTCACCCATGGCTTTGCCCAGTTTATCGGCCAAGTCCTGAATTTGGGCGGCGCGGTCTGTCATCTCGGGGTTGGCCAGTGCCGCACTGGTAGCCGATGCGCCCAGGGAACCTGTACTGGCCGTGTTACGGGCCGAATCAAGGCTGAGTAAATTGCTACTTTGGTCTTGGAGTGCATCGAGTGCAGACATCAGTGACGGGTCATTGATGTCCAAGTCCAGCAGTACTTCTGGGCACTCACCGCCTTCCGCTTTGCTGTTCAAGATGTTGCTGGTCAGTTGGCCCCAGGCCGCTGCTTGATCGCTGCCTTTCAATTGGGCCAACTGGCGCGTCATGTTTTCCCATCCGGGGACCATGCGCATGCGCATAGCATCTAAGGGGCCCAACTCAGGTGGAATTTCACCCAGGTTGTCGGCACTGCCTAATGCTTGAGATGGCGCACCGCTTCCCAAACCGCCCAGCGCTTGTAAAACGCCGGTAGCGCCTGCTGCGCTCATCAAGGCGGAAACATCAGAGGCCTTGGGTCCTGCAGCAGAGCTTGCCAATTGGGGGGCTTCAGCCCAAGCCGACGTAGCGACTTGATCTGAAATGGTCAAACTGCCGGGATGTGCCTGAATCCAACCCAGAGCGGCAGCAGAGGGCAAAAGTGTCAGGGTGTCGTTGCTTGGTAAGCTGCTAACTGGTGAGGCACCCAATGGGTTTGCTGGAAATCCGAAGAGCCCACCCATTTGCGCCATTTGAGAGTCCGTACCGGGTGTGCTGGTCAAGTCGCCGAAAAGCGTCTGAACTGCTTGTTCACTTAAGCCTTGGGCGCGGGCAAATTGCGCCAAGCTATTGGGGTCGGGCAGAGGGGATGCCGCAGTGATGACAGAAAACTGGTCGCCTAAATTGAGCGTTTGCAGTGAACTTCCAGCGGCATCGCTTGTCTCGCCTGAAGCAGTTCCGGCAATATCTTGCCGCTCACCTTTGGCCATCAGTTCGCGCATCACACCTGCAAATTCCTGCCCATTCATGGGCTTGGCGAGGTTGGGGTCGAGCCCCCCGGAGCTGCTGGAAGCCCCAACGGATGTGGGGTTCGAGACAGGTGCGGTCAAAAAGTTGAGCTTGGCGTCCATGGTATTTCCATCTTCAGATTGATGTTGCAACCCCGGTTTTTTGGTCGGGTATACCTTGAGTTAGCAAAAACCGTGACAGGTGAGGGCTTGCCGCTTTGGGTGTTGTATCAAAGGCCGGTGGGTGTCGGGATATTGGGTGGCATGGTCTTTGCAAGACAAGCTGAACTATTGAAGAAAACCATGCAGTTTGATTGTTTTAACCCTGTAAACAGCCATTTAGGCCACCCATGAGCACCTTGACCCTGTCAACGGTTCGACAGAACCTGTCCAAATTCGATTACACCGGCCTCGGCTTGCCCGCCATGGTGTTGTTGATCATGGCCATGTTGGTGGTGCCTCTGCCTGCCTTGATGTTGGATATCTTGTTTACTTTCAACATTGCCATTAGCTTGTTGATCATCATGATTGCCATTGGCACTCGCAAGCCCTTGGAGTTTTCGTCTTTTCCTTCTGTTTTGTTGTTTGCCACCATGCTTCGCTTGGGCTTGAACGTGGCTTCAACCCGCGTCATTTTGGTCAATGGCCATGAAGGCCACGAAGCGGCTGGCAAAGTGGTTGCGGCTTTCGGTGAGTTTGTGATTGGCGGCAACTATGTGGTCGGTTTCATCATCTTCGCCATCCTGATGATCATCAACTTCATTGTGGTGACCAAAGGCGCGGGCCGTGTGTCTGAAGTGAACGCCCGTTTTACATTGGACGCCATGCCTGGCAAGCAAATGTCGATTGACGCTGACTTGAATGCAGGCGTGATTGACCAAGATACAGCCAAAAAACGCCGCGAAGAGCTTTCGCAAGAATCTGACTTTTTTGGCTCCATGGACGGTGCCTCAAAGTTTGTGTCTGGTGACGCCGTGGCTGGTTTGCTTATTTTGGTCATCAACTTGATTGGCGGCCTCACAATTGGTGTAGCGCAGCACGATTTATCCTTGTCTGAAGCGGGCCGCATTTACACCTTGCTGACCATCGGTGATGGCTTGGTGGCTCAGATTCCTGCTTTGTTTTTGTCTCTGGCAACCGCCATCATCGTGACGCGTGTGACAACCTCTGAGTCCATGACCGAGCAAGCCACGTCTCAGTTGTCCAACCCGACCGCTTTGTACATGTCGGCTGCAATTCTAGGAATTTTGGGCCTCGTGCCTGGCATGCCTCACTTGGTGTTCATCACCTTGGCTGTGGCCAGTGCAGCCTTGGCTTATCGAATTACGCTCAAACAAGCGTTGCCTGTCAGTTCCCCGGCAGAACAAGCGGCACAAGCTGCTTTGGACGAGCCCAAAGAATTGGACTGGGACGATGTTGATCAAGTTGACTTGATTGGCCTTGAAATTGGTTACGGTTTGATTCCTTTGGTCAACCCTGAAACGGGTGGCCAGTTGATGAACCGCGTCAAAGGCGTGCGTAAAAAATTGTCGGCTGAATTGGGCTTTTTGGTTCAGCCCGTGCGCATCCGCGATGCCCTCACCATCGACCCCGATGCCTATCACATCGTCTTAAAAGGCGTGGTTCGCGGGAAAGGTCAAATCAAGGTGGGCAAAGAGTTGGCCATCAATCCCGGTCAGGTTTACGGTCCCTTGGAAGGCCAAGCCACACAAGAGCCCGCTTTTGGTTTGGAAGCCGTTTGGATTGATCCTTCACAGCGCGACTTGGCCCGTACCTTGGGCTACACAGTGGTAGACGCCAGCACAGCCGTGGCCACGCACTTGAACAAGGTTTTGCGTGACAACGCATCCGATTTGCTCAGCCACGACGAAGTGCAGCAGTTGCTCGACAAGTTGGCCGCCAAATCGCCTAAGTTGGTCGAAGACTTGGTGCCTGGCAAGCTGTCTTTGGGCGTGGTGACACGTACTTTGCAGAACTTGTTGAACGAGTCTGTGTCGATTCGTGACATGCGCACCATTGCCGAGACCTTGTCTGAAGTGGCCAACCGTACACAAGAGCCCGAGCAGTTGACTGCCTTGGTTCGCCCCAAGTTGGGCCGCATGATTGTTCAGAGCTTGGTGGACGACGCCAACAGCTTGTCTGTCATGACACTGGACCCTAGCCTTGAGCAGTTGATTCACAACATTTTGCAGCAAACCGCTCCTGGCCAAAGCATTGCCATGGAGCCAGGTTTGGCAGAGCGTTTGTTTGGTGCTTTGCGCGATGGCGCACGCGCTGTAGAAGAAATGGGTCACCCCGCTGTGTTGGTGGTGTCGCCACTCATTCGTCCTTGGTTGTCAAAGGCTGTGCGCTACCGCGTGAATGATTTGACCTTGTTGTCTTACAGCGAAATTCCAGACGATCAGACCGTCAAAGTGGTTCACACCGTGCACGCAGAAACACGCTGAAATACCACTTGCATAAATACCGAATACAAAAGATTCAACCCTTAGATTGATGAAGAGATAGCACCATGGAACTTAAACGCATCTTAGCCCGCGATACGCGCAGCGCCACAGAAAAGGCGATGGCTTTGTATGGTCCCGATGTGTTGATCATCTCGAATCAACGCGTTGAAGGTCAAACTGAATTGATCGTGGCTTTGGAAGTGGCCGAGGTCAGCGCAGAAGAATTGATGCAAGACGAAGAGTTGGCAATGCCAGCAGTTCAGCAGCCAGCCTCGACGCCAACCAAGCGTTTGTCCAGCACGCCGTCTTCAGTGAATCAGCCCTTCAGCGACCACTTGCACCATTTGTTGAAGCCCAGCGCACAAACTGCGATCAAAACAGACGCAAAGTTAGGTTCGTCACTTGCAGAGAAGTCCACCACAGAGCACCTGTTGACGCAGGGCCGTGAGCAAGTTCGCAGCCAAGAAATTGTGTCTTTGGTGCGCGAAGAGTTGGCCGCACTGCGCCAAGAGTTTCGCTTAAGCCAGCAAACAGCCAGCTGGCAAATGAACCAATACTGGCCGGCCCATATTCAACCCTTGGTGGAAGCCATGGCAGAAGCGGGTGTGCCCACTGCATTGCGCGCTTTGTTGCAAGAAGGCTTGCGCGAGCAACCCAGCTTGGAAAGCGCACTTTCCAGCATTCGTTCCCAACTTACCCACAATTTGGAGCGTCCACAGGAAGGCTTTCCCAATCGCGGCGTACAAGTGATGGCCGGTTTGTCGGGTTCTGGCAAAAGCTTGATGGTGGCCAAAGCGGCCCAACAAGTGGCGATGCAATTTGGCGCTGAATATGTGGCCGTGGTGAGCTACCACGACATGCGCGCTGGCGCTTGGGCACAAACCCAAATGTTGTGCGCACAGTTGGGCGTGGAATGCTTCCGCGCTGCAGACACCGAAACATTGTCTTTGTTGTTGAGTGAGCTCTCTACACGTCGCTTGATTTTGATCGACACCCCTGGTGTCCAAATGAACGAACGCTTGGCTGAAATTGTGCAGGTTTGCCCAGAAGCGGGCTTGCATGCTGTGGTGCCGGCCGACGCTTCAGGTGTTAGCTTGTCGCGCATCATGTTGAAATCTAACTTGACCTGGCAGAGCCTCATGATTAGCAAGCTGGACGAGTCGAATGCGCCTTGGCCACTGATACAATTTTTGATCGCAGAAGGCGCTCAATGCGTGGTATCGGCTGGGGGTGGGTCTGACCGGGTTTCAGATGGCTTGAAATCATCTGGCTTGCAGAAACTCATTCACATTGCCATGGCCCAATTGACGCCAGTTTCAGAGACTTTGGGAGAGAACGTGATCGAAGCTGCCGCAAAACCTGCGACACTAGACCCTCAGGTTCAGGAGGCAGAGGCTGCCAATGAACCCCTCACCCATGCGATGGGTTTGAGCCGTCCGCGTTGGTCCGTCGAAATTCCTCAAAGTGAGCTTCATGGATAAAGCAAAAAGTACCCAAGTCATTGGCATCGCCAGTGGCAAAGGAGGGGTGGGTAAAACCACGGTCTCTGTGAACTTGGCTGTTGCGCTGCAAGCCATGGGTCACCGCGTCATGTTGTTTGACGCCGACATGAGCTTGGCCAATGCCCAAATTGCTTTAGGCTGCCGCTGCCCGTTTAACCTCAGCCACTTTATGAGTGGTGAGAAAACCTTGGCCGAAATCATTGTTACCACCCGCCAAGGCATCAAGCTGGTGCCGGGCGCTTCGGGCATTCAACAGATGGCCGCTTTGGGCGACATTCAGGCTGCCAACATTGTGCGAGCCTTCAGCGCCATCACCGACGACATCGATTATTTGATCGTCGACATGGCCGCGGGAATTTCTCCAGAAGTGTTGGCATTCATGTCAGCTTGTTCGCGCCGCTTTGTGGTGGTGCGCGACGATCCGTCTTCTATTGCAGACGCCTATGCCACCATCAAGGTGCTCATTCAAGACCAAGGTCTGGATGAGATTTACCTCATTCCCAACGGTGTTTACAGCGCCCAAGAGGGCTATCAGTTGTTTGAACGCATCAACCAAGTGTGTGCGCGCTTCTTAAACAGAACCGTCCGCTATTTGGGTTCGATTGAAAACGATGAACTCATTTTGGCAGCCTTGAAAAAATACCAACCTGTGGCCGAGTTTGCCCCGGGCAGTGCTGGCGCACGTGACTTTAGGCGTTTGGCCGAAGCCATTCGCCAACTCGAGCCTATAGACGAGGCTTCGGGTGGTTTGCAGTTTTTTGTGGAGCGCCTGGTGAAAACCGGCAACTGAACATGGCCAACTCCACTCGCCTTTACGAACAGGTTCAAAACAACAGCGAAGCGCTGGTCATGGCCCATTTGGGCATGGTCAAGCGCGTGGCTTTGCACCTGAAGGTGAGATTGCCGCCCTTTATGGAGTTGGACGAGCTTATTCAAGTAGGCATGATTGGCCTCTTGGAAGCTGCCCGTGCCTACAACCCTGGCAAAGGCATTGAGTTTGAGAATTTTGCGCACAGCCGTGTGCGTGGTGCCATTTTGGACGAAGTGCGCAGGTTGTCGTTTTTGCCCCGCTCTGCGGTTGCCATCAACAAATCGCACAGCGAAGCCACCCACGAGTTGGGGGCTGAGTTGGGCCGCACGCCCACACAGTCCGAATTAGCTGACTACATGGGCAAAGACATTGAGCTTTTCCACAAAGAGCGTACGCAAGCGCGACGCTTTGAGACCTACTCGATGGAGGTTGTCACCGAAGAGGTGATGAACATTGCCACCGACACGTCTCAGCAGCCAGAAGCCATTGTGGAGCACGAGCAATTCATGGGCGCTCTGACAGATGCCATTGCCGATTTGCCCGAACGCGATCAATTGTTAATGAATTTGTATTACGTAGAAGAACTCAACTTGAAGGAAATTGGCGAAGTGCTGGGTGTGACCGAGTCGCGCGTCAGTCAATTGTTGTCAGGCGTGGTGAAAAAACTCCGAGGCACCCTCAAGGTCGAGCCTGCCCATGTGGCCAAACCCAAATCAGGAAAGGGAGACTGATGCCAGTGCACGTCGCTTTTTCTGGGGTTAACGCTTATAAGCCTACTTTTATGCCTTCTTTTGTAAGTCAAGGCTCAAGTTTCCCGATGTCCCTCCGATTCCTGCAGTGTCAGGATCAAAAGGAACAAGACATCATGCGTTTACATTTCAAGGCAATGGAAAGCTACGGCGAAGGAAGCCAAACATCACAAGCGATGGTGGCCGACAAGGTAGAGCTTATTCAAATGCTGTTTGACGGCTTGATTGACAGCTTGGTTACGGCCAAGGGTCATATCCAGCGTGGTTCCATTGAAGATAAAAACAAGAGTTTGATGCGCGCTGGTCGAATCGTGATCGGTTTGCAGGGTGCATTGGACTTGGACAAAGGCGGCGATTTGGCGCGCAATTTGTACGAGTTGTACAGCTACGTGACACGCCGTTTGGTGCATGTGAATGCCCGCAATGACCTCGATGCATTGCAAGAAGTTCACACCTTGTTGAATGAAATTCGCCAAGCTTGGCGTGATGTTCCTAATTTGTTACCCAAAACGGCACCTGCTTCAGGTGTTGCAATGTCTTCAATGCATTGAGCTTTTGCCTGAAAGGGCAAGGCTTTGAGGGAACAATGACGGGCGCTGCTGGGAAGCCAGCCGCCCGTTTGTTCGTTTTTGGAGAGAAATATGAATGCGATTATTGGTATCGTGGTTTTGATGATCTGTGTGTTCGGCGGCTTTATCATGGCCGGCGGCAGCATGAAGCCGATTATCAAATCTGCGCCGATTGAAACTTTCATTATTTTGGGTGCGGGTATTGGCGGCATGCTGGTGGGCAACAGCATGGAAATTTTCAAAGGTGCATTGGCCGGCATGGGCAAAGTGTTCAAAGGACCTGCCTACAAAAAAGAGGATTACCTCAGCACCATCTTTGTGGTTTCCAAAATCATGAAGACCCTCAAAACCGAGGGCGCCGTGGCGCTAGAGGCGCACATTGAAAACCCAGAGTCCAGTGCTATTTTTGGTGAATACCCCAAAATTTTGCACGATCATGCGCTATTGGATTTGATCTGTAACACCGTTCGTTTGATGGTGGTTTCAACCAGCACGCTCAGCCCCTATGCGGTGGAAGAGGTGATGGACCAGTCCATCAAAACGCATCACCACGACGCACTCAAACCCCAAGCGGCCTTGGCCACGTTGGCGGGTGCTTTGCCTGCCCTGGGTATTGTGGCTTGCGTGTTGGGCGTGGTTAAAACCATGGATGCGATTGACCAACCGCCAGCTGTTCTGGGTGCCATGATTGGTGGCGCCTTGGTGGGCACGTTCTTGGGCGTGTTCATGGCCTACGGTTTTGTCGAACCCATGGCCTCACGCTTGGCGCAGATCATTGACGATGAAGGTCAAATTTACAAAGTGGTGAAGCAAATCATCATTGGCACCATGCACGGCCACCCCATGCCCCTCATCATTGAGGCAGCCAGGGTGAGCATCAGTCACCACAATCAGCCTAGTTTTGCAGAAGTCTTTGACGGCTTGCGAGGTGCCTAAACATGGCTGAGGCTGTCGCAGAAGCTCCAAACGAAGTTGCCGTTCCTGAGGCCGCGAGTGCTGATGCCGCCGCTGCGCAAGCGGAGGCTGCGCCGCTCATTCCAGACGAGGCTGCGCCTGACGCACCGACTGTTGTCGCACCCACGATTGTCATCAAGAAGGTCATGGACGATGGCCACGGCGGCGCGCACGGTGGTGCTTGGAAAATTGCCCTGGCCGACATGATGACCGCCATGATGGCCTTCTTCTTGTTGATGTGGTTGTTGGGTGCCTCCAATGCCGACCAGCGCAAAAGCGTGGCCGATTATTTCAAGCCCACGTCTCACAGCAATGTCACCATGGGCAAATTAGCAGGTTCCGATGGCATGTTCGGTGGACGCTCTGTCATTGACCCCGATGGTTTTCCCTTTTCAGCCAAGCAAACCAGCAGCCTGAACATGGTCACGCCGCGTTCGCAAGGTGGCCCAACAGAAAACGACCCATCACCGAACGGTTCTGACAGCAAAGAGTCGGGCCAAGACGGCGATCCAGGCAAGAAATCTGCTGCAGCGGCAGACGCTGCCAACTTTGAGAAGATGGAAAAAGAGATCAAAGAGGCGCTGGCCAAGAACCCCAAACTGGACAAGCTCAAAGACCAAGTTCAGTTTGCCCGCGACCAAGACGGTTTGCGCATTGAAATCATCGACAAAGCCGACTTCGCCATGTTTGGATTGGGCACTACCAGCATGACGCCCAGGGCCCAAGCTTTGTTGGGTGAGGTGTCCAAAACTTTGGCGGCATTGCCCAACAAAGTGGCCATTCGAGGGCACACCGACAGCGTGCAGTTTGCCAATACCGACGATCGCAACAACTGGTCCTTGTCGGCCGAGCGTGCCGAGGAAACTCGCAAGATCATTGAGAAAAAAGGCATTCCAGTGAATCGGTTTGCCAAAATTGAAGGGGTGGCCGATACCGCGCCTTACAACCCCAGCGACCCCAAAGATCCTCGAAACCGGCGAATCAGCATCACGGTGATGAACCAGTAAACCTCTCAAAAAAAGCAGCTTTTTCAGGCTGCTTTTTTATTGGCTTGACCCATGCCGTAAGTTTCCTCATAATTATTTCAAACTTCAACTATTTAAGTTGAAACAATTTGACATCAGGGACAAGGAACTTCGTCATGAACATCGTCTGCCTAGGCGGCGGCCCCGCTGGTTTGTATTTCGGTTTGTTGATGAAGCTGCGTCATCCAGAACATCGCATCACCGTCCTAGAGCGCAACAAGCCTTACGACACCTTTGGTTGGGGTGTGGTGTTTTCGGATGCCACCATGTCCAAGTTGCAAGTGGCCGACCCCATCACCGCCTCCGAAATTTTGGGTTCGTTCAACCATTGGGATGACATTGCGGTGCATTTCAAAGGCGAAACCATGCGATCAGGCGGCCATGGGTTTTGTGGCATTGGGCGCAAGCGTTTGCTGAATATTTTGCAAAAACGCAGTGAAGAATTGGGCGTTGACTTGGTGTTTGAGTCTGAAGTCGATGCCAACGCCGACATCGGTTCACTGTACAACGCCGATTTGGTCATTGCGTGTGACGGCATCAATTCCAAAGTGCGCACACGCTTTGAAGCAACCTACAAGCCAGACATTGATGAACGCAAATGTCGCTTTGTATGGCTGGGAACACGCAAGTTGTTTGATGCCTTCACGTTTGCCATTGAAGAAACAGAACATGGCTGGTTTCAGGCGCATGCCTATCAATTTGATGGCGACACATCGACCTTCATTGTGGAAACGCCCGAGCAAGTGTGGAAGGCGGCAGGTTTCGAGAGCATGACGCAGGAAGAGTCGATAGCGTTTTGTGAAAAGTTGTTTGCCAAGTACTTGGATGGCAATCCCCTCATGACCAATGCCAAACATTTGCGAGGCTCTGCGCATTGGATCAAGTTTCCGCGAGTCATCTGTGATCAGTGGGTGCATTGGGACAGGTCGGCGGATGGGCGTGAGGTGCCCTATGTGTTGATGGGCGATGCAGCGCATACCGCGCACTTCTCGATTGGTTCAGGGACCAAGCTGGCGCTAGAAGATGCCATTGAATTGGCCGATACCTTTGAGCGAGTGGGGCATGGTGTGCATGGCATGAAAGAAGTGATGATGTCTTACCAAGCCACACGCTCTGTCGAGGTCTTGAAAATTCAAAACGCAGCGCGCAACTCTACGGAGTGGTTTGAAAATGTGGCGCGCTATGTCAATTTGCCGCCGCAGCAATTTGCCTATTCGTTGCTCACACGAAGTCAGCGCATCTCGCACGAAAACTTGCGTTTGCGCGATGACCAATTTGTGGCGGCATACGAGCGCTTCATGGCGTCATTGGTCAACTTTGATGACAGTGCACGTGCCAAGTCAACGCCGCCCATGTTCTTGCCACTTCAAGCGCGCAGCTTGACCTTGAAAAACCGAGTGATGGTGTCGCCCATGGCCACTTACTCAGCAGTGGACGGCGTACCGGGTGATTTTCATTTGATGCATTACGGCGCGCGTGCCATTGGTGGTGCGGCCATTGTGTTCACTGAAATGACTTGTGTCACGCCAGAGGGCCGCATCACGCCTGGCTGCCCTGGCTTGTGGAACGACGCACAGACAGACGCTTGGGCACGCATTGTGAATTTTGTGCATTCGCAGTCCGATGCCAAGATGGCTTTGCAACTTGGCCATGCAGGGCGCAAGGGGTCGACGCGACGTGCCTGGGATGGCATTGACATGCCCTTGAATGACCTTGAACGTGATGGGCATAACTGGCCGTTGGTGGCGCCTTCAGCCTTGCCTTACATGGAAGGCGTGAGCCAAGTGCCGCATGAAATGACGCAAGCCGACATGGACGCTGTGTTGGCTGCGTTTGTGTCAGCGGCAGAGCGGGGTGCCAAAGCAGGATTCGATTGGTTGGAGTTGCACTGCGCGCACGGCTATTTGTTGTCCGGCTTTATTTCACCATTGACCAACCTGCGAACGGACAAATATGGCGGCTCCTTAGAGAATCGATTGCGCTTTCCGCTGGCCGTGTTTACAGCACTGCGCAAAGTGTGGCCGCAAGACAAGCCAATGTCCGTCCGAATCTCTGCGCATGATTGGGTGGAAGGCGGCATTACGCCAGACGATGCCATCGACATTGCCAAACAATTCAAAGCGGCTGGCGTTGACTTTGTCGACTGCTCGTCTGGGCAAGTGGATAAGCGCGAAAAACCTGTGTATGGCCGCATGTTCCAAACGCCATTTGCCGATCGCATTCGCAACGAAGCAGGTGTGCGCACCATTGCGGTAGGGGCAATTTCAGAAGCGGACCATGTGAACAGCATCATTGCAGCAGGTCGTGCTGACTTGTGTGCTGTGGCGCGACCCCACCTGGCCAATCCCTCTTGGACAATGCAAGAGGCGGCGCGCATTGGTTACACAGACTTGCACTGGCACAAAGCTTATGTGTCGGGCAAACGCCAAATGGAAAGCAACTTTGAACGTGCTGCTGCCATGGCTGCTGTGAGCGCTTCGCCAGCCGCTGCCAAAGGAGAAAATTGATGCGGCACGTTTGGATCACAGGTGCAGGACGTGGCATTGGTGCAGCCATTGCGCAGGCCTTTGCGCGTGAGGGGGCAGCACTGAGTTTGTCGGGGCGCCATCTGCAAACCTTGGAAATGCAAGCAGCTGAATTGCGCAAAGCTTGTCCAGGTGTTCGCTTAAACCTGAGTGTCATGGACGTGAGTGATGCCGACTCGGTGCGGTCGGCCTATCAGACTAATCAAAAGGCTTTAGGCCCTGTCACAGTCTTGGTCAACAACGCGGGGCAAGCGCTCAGTCAGCCTTTTGCCAAAACAGACTTGCAACTCTGGCAACACATGTTGAGTGTGAATTTAACCGGCACCTATTTATGCATTCAGGCGGCATTGCCTGATCTTTTGGCGCAAGGCGCAAAGGGACAAGCGGCGCGAATCGTCAACATTGCCAGTACGGCCGGCTTGAAAGGCTATGCCTATGTGTCCGCCTACGCTGCTGCAAAGCATGGTGTTATTGGCTTAACACGAAGCTTGGCTTTGGAGCTGGCACGCAAAGGTGTGACTGTGAATGCGGTGTGTCCAGGCTTTACCGAGACCGACATCGTGCGTGACTCAATTGCCAACATTGTGGCCAAGACGGGTCAAAGCGAAACGCAAGCGCGTGAGGCCTTGGTGGCGCACAACCCCCAGAAAAAAATGATTCAGCCAGATGAGGTGGCGCAGACTGTGATGTGGCTGTGCAGTCCTGCTGCTGGGTCTGTCAATGGTCAATCAATTGCCGTCGATGGCGGGGAGACGATGTGATGCAGTATGAGAGCTTGCAAATCAATGCCGACCATGAGTACAGAGCACACGCCGATCAGCATGCGTCTTTGCGTTTGTGGCTGCGTTTGTTGTCTTGCACCACACGCGTGGAAGACAAGGTTCGCCAAAAACTGCGCGAGTCCTTTGACATCACCTTGCCACGCTTTGACTTGATGGCACAACTAGAACGTCATCCAGAGGGTCTCACCATGGGTGAGCTGTCGCGCCGCATGATGGTGACGGGCGGCAACATCACCAACATTGTGGACCAGCTCGAAAAAGAAAAATTGGTACAACGCCAAGTCGGCGTGAATGATCGCCGTTCTTTTACGGTCAAGTTAACCCAGGCAGGACGAGACGCATTTGTCGACATGGCCGTGGCGCACGAAGCATGGGTGGCCAATATGTTTTCTGGCTTGACCGAGAGCCAACAAAGTCAGCTGTACACATTATTGGGTGCACTGAAACAGAATTTACAAAAACAGGAGGAGATGGCATGAGTCAAAAATATTTACCGGGTGAACCGCACCAATTGCCTCGTCATGGCAACAAGCTGGCCAACTACAAAGCTGAACATGTGTTGTTTGAGGTGAAAGACGGGGTGGCCACACTCACGCTCAACCGTCCCGAGCGCAAGAATCCTTTGTCGTTTGAATCGTATGCAGAGATGCGTGACTTGTTTCGTGCTTTGGCGTATGCAGACGATGTGCATGCGGTGGTGGTCACGGGTGCCGGTGGTAATTTTTGTTCGGGCGGCGATGTGCATGAAATCATTGGGCCGCTTACCAAGCTGGACATGCCAGGCCTATTGACATTCACCCGCATGACAGGTGATTTGGTCAAGGCCATGCGTGCTTGCCCTCAGCCAATCATTTCGGCTATTGATGGCATTTGCGCAGGCGCGGGTGCACTGCTGGCGTTGGCGTCCGACATGCGTTACGGTACGGCCCGCAGCAAAACCTATTTCTTGTTCAACAAAGTAGGCTTGGCTGGATGTGACATGGGTGCGTGCGCCTTGTTACCCCGTGTGATTGGACAAGGTCGCGCATCAGAACTGTTGTACACAGGCCGGGGTTTGCCAGGTGAAGAAGCAGAGCGCTGGGGTTTTTACAACCGTGTGTGCACACCTGAGAGCGTGTTGGCAGAAGCGCAAGCCATGGCAAAAGTGTTGGAGAGTGGTCCAACATTTGCCAATGGCATGACCAAGAAGATGTTGCAGCAAGAGTGGAACATGGGTGTGGACGAGGCCATTGAGGCAGAAGCCCAAGCGCAAGCCATTTGCATGGCCACCAACGACTTCCACCGGGCCTATCACGCCTTTGTTGCCAAACAAACACCCGTGTTTGAAGGAGATTGAGCATGAATTCTGCTACGCATTTAGCATGGCCATTTTTTGATGAATCGCACCGCGTCTTTAAATCCAATCTGCAAACGTGGACGCATCAACAGTTTGCGGGCTTTCAGGGTCACGATGAATCGCGCGATGCCATTGACCGTGAATGTGTGAGCTTGGTCAAAGCTTTGGGTCAAGGTGGGTGGTTAAAACCTGCCATTGCAGGCCAGCAGCATGGCGGTGCTGCCGATGTGATTGACACTCGCACCATCTGCATGTTGCGTGAAGAATTGGCCTGGCATCACGGTTTGGCCGATTTTGCTTTTGCCATGCAAGGTTTGGGCTCTGGTGCCATCAGCTTGAAGGGCACGCCAGAACAACAAGCGGCCTATTTGCCCCGCGTTGCAAAAGGCGAGGCCCTTGCAGCGTTTGCACTGAGTGAGCCCGATGCCGGCTCAGACGTGGCAGCCATGCAATGCAGTGCTGTTGAAACCGATGAAGGCTATCGCTTGAATGGATTCAAAACCTGGATTTCCAATGGCGGCATTGCCGATTTTTATGTGGTGTTTGCGCGCACTGGCGAAGCACCTGGTGCGCGTGGCATCAGTGCTTTTATTGTCGATGCCAACACTCCTGGTTTGGAAATTGCCGAGCGCATTGATGTGGTGGCGCCGCATCCTTTGGCCAAGTTGCATTTCAACAATGCATTGGTGCCGCATGCCAAGCGCATTGGTGCCGCTGGCGAAGGTTTCAAAGTGGCCATGGCCACTTTGGATGTGTTCAGAACCTCGGTGGCGGCTGCGTCGTTGGGCTTTGCCCGTCGCGCATTGGACGAATCGATTGCATGGGCCAAACAGCGCAAGATGTTTGGTCAAGCCTTGGCCGATTTCCAAATCACACAAAGCAAGTTGGCGCAGATGGCGACCTTGCTCGATGCCGCCACTTTGTTGACCTACCGCGCCGCGTGGCTGCGTGATCAAGGTCAACGCATCACACAAGAAGCGGCCATGGCCAAAATGACCGCCACCGAAAATGCGCAGCAAATCATTGACATGGCCGTTCAAATGCATGGGGGCATGGGCGTTAAAAAGGGCTGCATCGTGGAGTCGCTGTACAGAGAGATTCGGGCCTTGCGCATTTACGAAGGTGCAACCGAAGTGCAGCAACTGATCATTGGTCGTGATTTACTGAAGTGAGGTACGACATGGCGCAAGTTCCTTCTTCCTCCTTTTCTTCTTTGGCGCCTTCATCGCACGCTGACACATTCACGCGCGACCGTTTGCCACCGCAAGATCAATGGCCTGTATTTGTTTTTGACCGCCCCGAGCTTCAGTATCCGGCGCAACTCAATTGCGTGCAGGGCTTGCTCGACGATCATGTGACGAAGGGGCATGGTGACCGTGTAGCTGTGCGAGGCAAAGATGCCGCAGGCGACATTTGTTGGACTTATGCGCAGTTACAAGCCAAGGTCAATCAAATTGCACATGTGTTAACGGCCGATATGGGCTTGAAGTCCGGTCAGCGTTTGTTGCTGCGCGGGGGCAACAGCCCCATGATGGCAGCTTGTTTCTTGGCTGCGCTCAAGGCAGGCTTGGTGGTTGTGCCCACCATGCCCTTGTTGCGCGCTGCAGAATTGAAGCAAATTGTGGACAAGGCGCAGGTGAGTGCTGCATTGTGTGACCGTTTGTTGGCAGAAGAACTTCATCATTGCACAGATGCTTCGCATGCACACCATGCACCGACCTTGAAGCAGGTGCTGTGGTTCAGGTCTGACCCAGCTGAAGCAGTCGATGGCATTGAAGCGCGCATGGCCCAACATCAAGCGACGTTTGAGGCGCACCCCACCAGCCGTGATGATGTGTGCTTGATTGCATTTACCAGTGGCACGACGGGCCAGCCCAAAGGCACGATGCACTTCCATCGAGACGTGTTGGCCATGTGCGATTTATTTCCACAGCATGTCTTGAAAATGGATGCCAACGACATAGTCTGCGGCACCCCTCCTATTGCCTTTACATTTGGCCTTGGCGGTTTGTTGGCATTCCCTTTGCGCCATGGTGCTTGTGCGGTGCTGCTTGAAAAGTACACCCCCGAATCTTTGTTGCATGCTGTTGGTCACTATGGCGCCACGCAGTGCTACACAGCACCCACCATGTACCGTCAAATGGCCATGCTGGTTTCTGACAAGCCAGAAACTTTCAATTTGAAATCGTTGAAGCACACGGTGTCTGCGGGCGAAGCTTTGCCCGATGCCACGCGTCAAATGTGGAAAAAAGCCACAGGCCTCGAAATGACCGATGGCATTGGCGGCACGGAGGTAATTCACATTTACATCTCTAGCGCGGGTCAAGACGTACGTGCAGGCAGCATTGGCAAAGTGGTGCCTGGTTACCAAGCACAAATTGTGGACGACGAGATGCAGCCAGTGGCGCCTGGGGTTGTGGGCCGCTTAGCTGTGCGGGGCCCAACGGGTTGCCGTTACTTAGACGACCCACGCCAAAAAGATTACGTGAAAGAGGGTTGGAATTTGCCAGGCGATACGTTTGTGATGGATGCCGATGGGTACTTCAGTTATCAAGCGCGCAACGACGACATGATCATTTCAGCGGGCTACAACATTGCAGGGCCTGAGGTGGAAAGCGCTTTGATGCAGCACCCTGCCGTGGCTGAGTGTGGGGTGGTGGGCGCCGATGACATTGAGCGTGGCCAAGTCGTGATGGCCTTCGTGGTGCTGAAGCCTGGCCATGTAGGGTCGCTCGACTTAGAAAAAGAGATACAAGAGTTCGTGAAGCAAACCATTGCACCCTTCAAGTATCCAAGGCGTGTGGTGTTTTTAGACGCACTGCCGCGTACCGAGACCGGCAAATTGCAGCGCTTTAAATTACGGCAGCAAGCGCCTGCTTTGAATTCAAAAAATTAAGGAGCAGAAGATGTCACACAATATGTTGCGAGTACTTCAGCCAGAAGGATGGGCGCCTGCCAAAGGTTATGCCAATGGCATCGCCGCACGCGGCGAAATGATTTTTGTGGCTGGCATGATTGGCTGGAACGGTCAATGCCAATTTGAGACTGATGACTTTGTGGCGCAGTGCAAGCAAGCGCTGCAAAACATTGTGGCCACGTTGGCGTGTGCTGGCGCAGGACCAGAGCACATGGCACGCATGACCTGGTACGTCAAAGACAAAAAAGAGTATGTGGCCAGGGGTCGCGAGTTGGGCAAGGTGTACCAAGAGGTGATGGGCAAAAACTATCCTGCCATGACCTTGGTTCAAGTGGCCGACTTGGTGGAAGACCGTGCTTTGGTTGAGATTGAAGTGACGGCGGTTAAGCCTTAAGGATCAGCTGTTGCAATGTGGTTTTGAGTGATGCACTTTGTGCATTGCCTAGCAAGGCCAATACTTTTTGCTCGTGCTGCGCTGCTTTTTTCAAAAGAGGCCTTACCAGTTTTTGCCCAGCAGGCGTCAGGCTAACCCAAGCTTGTCGTTTGTCTTGCGTGCAGGGCGTGCGTGTGACCAAATTGTCGGACGCCATTCGAAGGACCATCTTGGTCACCGTCGGTTGTTTGGCCAACACAATTTCTGCCAACTCACCCACCGTGCGCTGCTTGACCCCAGACAAGGAAGCCAATATTCGCCATTCCGAGACGGTCAATCCTGTTGCTTCGACTTGGGCATGAAACTCTGAAGAAATGGTGAAGCTGGCCCGCGCAAGTAAGTAGGGCAGGTAGCTGTCAACGAATTCTTTTTTCTCCATGGCTGGCCAGCCCCATTCAGTCCGGTAATTTTTGTGCGCTGTAAAAGCCGCCTTGTTGATGTACCAGCGGTGAGCCATCGGCAAAACCGCATGCCTCGACCTCACCCACAAAGATGATGTGATCACCTTCGGTGTACTGGCTGCGATTGCGGCATTCAAACCATGCCAAAGCGCCCTTCAAGATGGGTAATCCGGCAGCGCCTAGTGCATAGTCCACACCACCGAATCGATCGCCTTGCCCAAACGCAAATTGCTGGCACAAAGACAACTGCTGCTCGCTCAAGATATTGATCACATAGTGAGATGTCTTTTGAAATGAGGGCAAGGTGCGCGACTTTAAGCCCAAACTCCAGACCACAAGGGGAGGCGTCAGGGACACGCTGTTGAACGAGCTGGCTGTGAGGCCTGCAAATTGATGTCCCCACTCTGCTGGATTGGCGTCACCCAATTGATGGGTGGTAATGACCGACACACCTGTTGGAAAGCGCGAAAGCGCTTGCTTGAAGTGCTGGGTATCGAAGGTGGGGTTAGGGGAAGTCATGAATTAATTGTATGAAATTTCATATAAACTTGCAGAAACATTGAAAAGGCAAGCTCTCCAAGCAGTTTGCCACAAGGAGTTGTCATGCTGATAGAGCAAATAGAACACCGCTGGTTAAATGCTTTTGAGCGCACCTTTGCGCTGTGCAAAATTCAACCAGGCGACGTCGTGGCCTTGCTCACCGAAAGTCAGTCCCGCCGAGTCAATGTGGATTTGGCTCGCATCACTTTGCAGCGCATGGGCGCCAAAATCTTTGAAGTGTGTTTGCCAACGCCTGCGCTTTCAGCCCCAGCGCCAGTTCGCTCCACAGGCGCAACCGATGTAATTCAAAACCTAGCGCCTGTGGTTGCCGCTCTGCAACGCGCCAACGTGGTCATTGATTGCACTGTCGAGGGCATGTTGCATGCGCCAGAATTGCCCGCCATCCTTAAGGGAGCGGAGGGTGTGGTTCCACGCTTGTTCATGATCTCCAACGAGCACCCCGAAATATTGGAACGCACCGTACCCGATCCAGCGCTGGAGTCAGTGGTGCGAAATGCCATGAAAAAGTTGCGCGGTACGCAGCACATGAACGTGACGTCAAAAGCGGGTACCGATTTGAACATTCAGTTGAAGTCCGCTGTGGTAGGCGGTGTGTGGGGTTTTTGCAGCAAGCCTGGCATGGTGTCGCACTGGCCGGGCGGTTTGGCTTTGGCCTTTCCCGCTGCAGGCAGTGTCAATGGCACACTGGTGATGGCCCCAGGTGATGTCAATCTCACGTTCAAACGATATTTGCGTGACACCATTCACCTGACCATTGAAAACGACACCATCACGCGCATTGAAGGCGATGGCGTAGACGTAGACATGATGCGCTCTTATTACCAAGCATGGATTGACAAAGAGGGTCATCGCGATGCCTGCGCCGTATCGCATGTGGGCTTTGGCTTGAACCCCGCTGCTCGCTGGGATGCCATGACCTTTTACGACAAGCGCGATTGCAATGGCACGGAGTTGCGTGCGTTTGCCGGTAACTTTTTGTACTCTACAGGCGCCAATGAAGTTGCAGGGCGGCACACCTTAGGCCACTTTGACTTGCCCATGCGCGGATGCACCATTCATTTGGACGGGCAGTGCGTGGTAAGTGAAGGGGCCCTGGTCAAGGGTGTGTTTGAAAGTCCTGCTGCATGATGGTCGATACACCTGCTTGGCTTGAGGCTGGCCCCATCAATGCCAAAACCACCTTGGTGTTTTTGCATGGCATTGGCGGCGGCAAGATGGGATTTCAATCCTCCGTCGATTACTTTGCCAGCTTGGGCTATCGCGCGCTGGCTTGGGACATGCCAGGCTACGGTGACAGCGCCTTGAATGGCGCACTGAGTTTTTCCAACCTCGCGCAATCGCTAGAACAGTTGCTAGACAAAGCCCAAGTAACAAAGGCGGTGCTGGTGGGCCACAGCATGGGCGGCATGGTGGCACTGCAAGCCTGGACGCAATGCCCGCAGCGCATTGAAGGCTTGGTCATTGCTGCCAGCAGCCCAGCCTTTGGTCAACAAGATGGCGATTTTCAGCAGCAGTTTGTGGCGCAGCGATTGGCGCCCTTGAATGCGGGCAAAACAATGGCGCAAGTGGCCGATCGATTGGTGCCCAGCATGGTAGCGCCCAATGCCTTGCCTGCAGGCGCCACCTTGAAGGACTTTCCCCCAGGCTTGGCCTTGGCGCATGCTTGTATGGCGGCGGTGCCGCCCAATACATATCGGGCTTCATTGCAAGCCTTGGTAACCTTTGAGCAACGTGCTGCTTTGCCCAGTATTTCAGTGCCCACCTTGTGTTTGGCTGGAGAGCATGACAAAACTGCCCCGCCAGAAGTGCTGCGCCGCATGGCTCAAAAAATTCCCGGTGCGCAATTCGAATGCATTCCTGGCGTGGGTCATCTGATGGGGTTCGAGCAAGAGACGCCTTTCCACCAAGCCGTATTGAACTTTGTTCGAAATCATTTTTAAGTTGCAGGAGATTTTGATGAGCAACAGCACAGAAAAATACATGCCGATCTGTGGCGACGATTACCCACTGACCGACAAACAAAAAAAACTGATGGCCATGGCCTACGACTTGGGCAAGAACAAGTTCGCGCCTCGTGCAGCGCAACTCGATCGAGATGCGCAATTTCCATTTGCAAATTACAAAGACATGAAAGACAGTGGCTTGCTGGCTTTGTGTGTGCCTGAAGCACATGGTGGCTTGGGCGCCGACTATGCCACCTACGCCATGGTGTCTGCAGAAATTGGTCGCTGGTGCGGGGCCACTGCGCTCACGTTCAACATGCATGTCTGCACCATGATGTGGAGTGGTTTGTTGTCTGAAGACTTGGACATGACGCCTGAGCAGCGTGCTTTGCACCGCGTGCATCAAAAGTCACACTTTGCCCGTGTGGTCAACGACGGTGCCATTTATGCACAGCCCTTTTCTGAAGGGGGGGCTGCCGCTGCAGGTGCACAGCCGTTTGGTACGCAGGCTGTCAAAGTTGATGGGGGTTGGCTTATCAATGGCAAAAAGATTTTTGCGTCTTTGTCCGATGCGGCAGATTTTTTTGGCGTGCTGTGTACCGAGAAAAAACCCGATGCCGATTTGTCTCGGCGCGACACGCTCTACTTGGCAATCCCTCGCACTGCGCCAGGCCTCACAGTAGAGGGTGATTGGGATCCCTTGGGCATGCGTGCAACCGTCTCGCGTAACTTGATTTTCAAAGATGTTTTTGTGTCTGAAGACGCAGCCCTCATGCCCCAAGGCGTGTACTTCCAAGCTGCCAGTCGTTGGCCGCACATGTTCATGACCTTGTCGCCCACCTACATGGGCATTGCACAGGCTGCCTACGATTTCACCGTGGCATATTTGCGCGGTGAAATTCCGGGTACAGGCCCGGTGAAGCGCCGTCAATTTGCCACCAAGCAAATTGCCGTGGCCGAAATGTTTGTGAAGCTGGAGCAAACACGCAATTTGTATTTACGGGCTATTGAAGACGCAAAAATTGACCCGCCCAAATCTTCGCGCCTGCGTGCCTACGCTGCCCAATACACCATCATGGAAAATGCCCAAGACATTGCGCGCTTGGCCATTCGCACGTGTGGCGGCCAATCGATGCTCAAGTCTTTGCCGTTAGAACGTTTGTACCGCGATGCACGCTGCGGCTCACTGATGTTGCCCTGGACCGCCGAGCTGTGCCTAGACCGTTTAGGCCGTGAAACCCTTTACGAAGCAGGTGAGAAAGACGAATGAACGAGAGTTCAAGCTTGGCGCAGGGCTTTAAGGCGCTTGCGCAAAGTCAGCCTCATCACCTGGCCCTTCGTTTTGGCATGCCAGGTCAAACGGAAGACTATGACTATGCCAAGTTTTGGCGACGGGTCGAACGTGTGACGGGGCATCTTCAGGCAAGCTTAAGTTTGCAAGCCGGTCAGCGTGTGGCTTGGCTCGGCTTAAACCATGATTTGCAGTGCGTCACCTTGGTGGCTTGTGCAAGGTTAGGCCTTATTTTCATGCCGCTCAATTTTCGCTTGGCTGTTGCGGAGCTGAAGTCGGTGCTGCAAGACGCGCAGCCCAGTGTGTTGGTCCACGATGACATGCATGCGGAGACAGCCTCAACGCTGCAAAGAGAAGCGCTTGGTTTTTCGTTGAAGTCAATTTCACTTGAGGACTTGATTGCAACACCTTCTTCTAAAGACTTGCGCTTGCCTGTTGTGTCAGCACAGGCAGATGTGTTGCTGGTTTACACCTCAGGTACAACAGGTTTACCGAAAGGCGCAGTACACACCCAAGCGGGCTTGATGGCCAATGTACAGGCCAGCCAGGCTGCGCATGACTTCAAGTCACATGACATTGTTTTGTCCACTTTGCCGATGTTTCACGTCGGGGGCTTGTGCATACAAACATTGCCAGCTTTGCTGTCTGGCGTCTCCGTGCATTTGCATCCACGCTTTGATGTGGCAGCTTGGCTGGAAGCCGTCACACAAGGGCCCCTTGAACAGCGTCCTAGCTTGTCCTTGTTGGTGCCGGCCACTTTGAGAGCGGTCCTCGAACATCCCGATTGGTGCCATGCAGATTTGCAAAGTTTGCGCGGCATCATGGCCGGCTCATCGACCTTGCCCACTTCGTATTTGGAAAAGTTTCACCAGCGCGGCATTCCGGTGGGTCAAATTTATGGCACGACAGAAACTGGGCCTGTCAGCGTCGTTTTGAAATTTGAGGACGCTGTGCAGCGCATTGGTTTTGCAGGCTGGCCACATGCCAACTTGTCTCTGAAATTGATCGATGCACAAGGCCATGAAGTTAAACCAGGTGAGACCGGCGAAGTGTGCGTTAAGGCCCCCAATGTGATGCGAGGTTATTGGAATGCCGTCAATCCAAAAGAGTTGTCGGGATTGCATCAGGGCTGGTTTCATTCAGGTGACATGGGTTACCTGGACAAAGACGCTTGCTTGCAAATTGTGGGGCGCAACAAAGACATGATCATCTCTGGCGGGGAAAACATTTACCCTGCTGAAATCGAAAATGCGCTGGCCTCATTTCCTGGTTTGGCCGAGTGTGCTGTGATTGGCTTGCCAGATGAACGATGGGGCGAGGTGCCCGTGCTGGTACTGGTGCGGCAGGCCAATGAACAAGGAGGTGCACTTCAGGCTGAGGCAGTGTTGCTGCACTTACAGCAACAGATTGCACGGTTCAAGTTGCCCAGACGCATCTTGTTTCAAGCACAGTTACCCAAAAGCGCCTTGGGCAAGGTTCAAAAACCTTTGTTGCAACGGCAATTGATAGACGAAAATTCCTAGACAATGCATGCTTGAGCTTTCAAGAAGGAGTTCGCATGATTTGGTTGATTGTCGGATTGGTGTTGTTTTTAGGCGCGCATTCTGTTCGCATCTTTGCCGAAGACTGGCGCACACAAAAACGTGAAGCTTGGGGCGAGTTGCCTTTCAAGGGCGCCTATACCGTGGTGTCTGTCTTGGGCTTTGTGGCCCTCATCCTGGGCTACAGCGAAGCCAGGTTGCAGCCTTTGGCGTTGTGGACGCCGCCCATTGCCACTCGCCATGTCAGCATCTTGCTGATGTTGTTTGCCAGCGTGCTGTTGGTGGCCACTTACGTGCCGCGCAATCACCTGAAGTTGCGCTTAAAACACCCCATGGTGTTGTCGGTCAAAGTTTGGGCCTTGTCGCATTTGCTGGCCAATGGCAATCTGGCAGATGTCATTTTGTTTGGCAGTTTTTTGATTTGGGCGGTGCTCAACTTTAGAGCTGCTCGTGCGCGGGATCGCCTCCATGCGCTACCAGAGGATGCTTCAGAAGAAGCAAATCCATCAATTCTGGCTCCCAATGTCATGGCCACCCTTGTGACCCTTGCAGTGGGCGGCGGGTTGTGGGCGCTCTTCACCTTTGTGTTGCATGCCAAGTGGATTGGCGTGGCCCCCTTGTCCTAAAAAGAGAGCTTCACATGCCTGTTATTTCGGTCACCTTGTTGCCCTTGCCAAAGCCTGATTGTCAAGCCACCTAACAAGTTGCAAAATGCACCTATGAGTACATCTCCAATAGACGATTCATCCGCTATGTCACCGACGCCAGTCACTTGGTTTGACGGCTTTGAAAAACGCCAATTCAATGTGAATGGCGTGGTGGTCTGCGCACGCATTTCTGCCAATTGGCTCACGCAAATGGACTTGCCTGTGCTGGTGTTGCTGCACGGCTTTCCTCAAACCCATGTGATGTGGCATCGGGTGGCGCAAGCCTTGAAAAACAACTACCGCTTGGTCTTGCCCGATTTGCGAGGCTATGGCGATTCATCGCATTTGCCAGGCTTGCCGGATCACAGCAATTACAGCAAGCGCGCCATGGCGCAAGACGTGGTGGGCTTGCTAGACCAATTGAATGTCGATCAATTTTTCTTGTGCGGCCACGATCGTGGCGGCCGCGTGGCGCACCGATTGGCAGTAGACCACCCCACACGCGTGCGCCGTTTGTGTGTGCTCGACATCGCGCCTACCTTGGACATGTACAACCGCACCGACATGGACTTTGCGCGTGCCTATTACCACTGGTTCCATTTGATTCAGCCCAGTCCCTTGCCCGAAAAAATGATTGCGGGCAATGTGCTGAATTACCTGCACACCAAACTGGGTGGCTGGGGATCGGATGGCACGTCATTCATTGAACCCGAGGCCATGGCGGAATATGAGCGCTGCATGACCATGGCGCCAGAACAGCCCGGCGACTTGATGCCTGCTGTGCACACGGCTTGTGAAGATTACAGGGCCAGCGCTGGCATTGATTTGCTGCATGACAAAGCCAGCCGAGCACAAGAACAAAAAATCATGTGCGACACCATGGTTTTATGGGGCGAGCGTGGCGTGGTTCACAAAATGTTTGCGCCCATTCGCCTGTGGCAAGCGCAGTGCGCTGGCGAAGTATCGGGCCATGTGGTGCCCTCGGGTCACTTCATTCCAGAAGAACTGCCCGAAGTGACGGTGACATCACTTCGTGAGTTCATGGTCTAAGAAGTCAATTGGCGCCGCAGCACTTCTTGTACTTCTTGCCGCTGCCGCAACTGCAAACATCGTTGCGACCTGGCGTGGCTTCTTTGATGACCTGCGTCACGCGGGGGCCAATGCTGCGCCAAATTTCGCGCAGATCGTAAACCGCCCAAAGCGCTTCACCATAGGTGTTCAGACGCGCTTCGCTCACGCTTAATGGTCCGTCTTCGCTCAGGGCTGACAATGTGGGCTCGTCTGTGTCATCTTCTGTCAGTGCCACAATGGCTTCTAGTGCGGTGTCGTGCCACTGAGCGGCGTCTTTGTCTTTGGGTGCAGTCCATTCATCGGGCCAGTTTTCAACAACGAACATGAAGCCCAATGCCCAAACTTGCGCAAAGGCGGGTATTTCTGCGCTGTCAATTTCTGCGCGTTCTTCGGGCGGCAAACTGGCAATGGCGCCGCGCACATCCATCACTTCGGGTGCATAGGCGCTGTCTTCATCAAGGGCTTTGATTTCGGTGTCTAGCGCTGTCTTGACTTCGTCGTAGCGTTGTTGCCACAAGCTCAAGAATTTGATTTTTTGCGCTTCGTCTGAAAACCCTGCGCCGTCATCGTCAAGGCCCAACAAAACCGGCAACCATTCTGTTTCTGGAATGGCGCGCCGGCAGCAAATCAGTGCCACCAAAAAGCCTTCACAAAACTCCCACTGGGGTGTTTCTTCGTAGCGTGTGCGCAAGTCATCCAAGATGTCGTCAAGGGCGTCGAAGTCTTCGGGTTGCAGGCCAGTCATGGGTGTTCCTGTGATGTAAGAGGTCAGTGTGTTGGGTAAAGTCTGTGCACTCAATGCGCGGGGATATCTGTCGGATTGAGCACCACGCCAGATTGAAACAAGCGCTTTTTCATGCACAAAATGGCGGCATCTTTGCTGAGCAAAGGCGCAGCATGGGCCACCGCCAAGTCGATGAACTTTTGGTCGTCTGGGTCTTTGCAAGTACAGGGTGCTTTGGCAGCGGGTTCTGCTGAGACGCAATGTTCATCAAAGCGATTCAAGATGTCTTGCGCTTGAATGTTGGACTTGGCCATGCGCTTGACGATGTGGGGGTAGGTCAGCACCCGCGCCAATTCTTCGCGCATGCTGTCAGTGGCCAAATGAGTAATCAAGCCACTTTGCAAAGCAGCGCGCAATGGCACTGTGGCCGGATCTTCAAACAACCACAGGTCGAGCACGATGTTGGTGTCGATCACCCATGGCTGTGAAGGGTGAGCCTCAGAGCTTGTCACGCACTGAGCCCTTCATGAGGTCGAAGCGGAACATACGGCACTCAATGGGGCCGTTCCACATCGGCACTCTGCGTGATTCTTTCAGGCGCATTTTGGAAGGCAATTTCAAATCGGGAGTCAGCATCCAAGCCGTCCAGCCGTTGTAATTCTTTTTCCAATGCGAGGCCAGTTGAGCAAAGAACTCGCCGCCATCATCGCCTTCAGCAATTTCACGTGCGCGGCTGAGGTCAACGTTGTCGCGTGATCGGCCAATTCCACCGGGTTCGCGGTTTCTGTCTCGGCTTGAAACACCAGCCACACCCGCTGCTGCAATGCGCTCGCCATAAGGTGGGTTGAGCAGCATGATGCCAGGTGTTTCGCAAGGCGGCATGCGTTGCAATGCGTCGCCACCACGGGCTTGCACCACTTGGCCTACGCCTGCTCGCTCGGCATTGCGCTGTGTAAAGTCCACCATTCGAAATGCCACATCGGAGGCGTGAATTTCGGCAGTGGGCGCGTGCTCTTGTGCGCGTGCATCGTCTTGCAAGGCTTGCCAAACGTGCGGCTGATAGGGCAGCAGTTTTTCAAAGGCAAAGCGGCGCATGATGCCGGGCGCAATACCGCAGGCAATTTGTGCAGCTTCAATGGCAATGGTGCCACTGCCGCAGCAAGGGTCGTACAAAGGCGTTTGTGCATCCCACCCGCTGGCGGCCAACATGGCGGCGGCCAAGGTTTCTTTGAGGGGCGCATCGCCCTTGTCTTCGCGCCAACCGCGTTTGAACAAAGGCTCACCTGAAGTGTCCATGTACAGCGTGCAACTGTCGGTGGTGAGGTGCACATAAATGCGCACATCGGGCCACTGTGTGTTGACGTCGGGGCGCTCACCGCGTTTGGCGCGGAATCGATCGGCCACTGCATCTTTGATTTTGAGCGCCGCAAAGTTGAGGCTGGTGAGCGGGCTGTGCTGCGCAGTAATTTCAATCTTGAAAGTTTGCTTGGTGGTGAACCAGATTTCCCAAGCCACGGCACTGGCTGCATCGTACAAATCTTTTTCGCTGCGGTAAAAGGTTTGCGACAGTTGAATCAGCACACGTTGCGTGAGGCGGCTGTGCAAGTTCAAGCGCATGGCATCGCGCCACGACGCATTGGCCATCACACCACCACGGCCGGTGAGCAAGTCGTTGCCCGTTAGGCCCGTCAGTTGATGGACCTCATCGGCCAGCAAGCCTTCAACGCCGGCGGCGCAAGGCATGAAAAGTTGAAGCGAGTTCACAGAGTTTTACGCAAGTTGGCGGGCGCAATTTTGAGCGCCTCGCGGTATTTGGCAACGGTGCGGCGGGCGCAGTCGATGCCTTGTTCTTTGAGCATCTCAGACAGTTGGTTGTCTGAGAGGGGTTTGTTGGGGTTTTCGGCCGCCACCAATTGTTTGATGAGTGCACGCACAGCTGTGCTAGATGCAGCGCTGCCGCTGTCGGTGCCCAGGCCCGATCCAAAGAAAAACTTCAGCTCGAATGTGCCCATGGGCGTGGTCATGTATTTGGCCGTGGTAACGCGGCTGATGGTGGACTCGTGCAGGCCCAACTCATCGGCAATTTCGCGCAAAACCAAAGGCCGCATGGCCAGCTCGCCGTGAATGAAGAAGTTGCGCTGACGTTCCACAATGGCGGTGGACACACGCAAGATGGTGTCGAAGCGCTGTTGAATATTTTTAATAAACCAGCGCGCTTCTTGAAGACGTTGTTGCAAACCCAAGTGGCCTTCGCCTTTGCCACCGCGCAGGGCGTTGGCATAAATGTCGTGGACCCTTAGCTTGGGCATGACATCGGGGTTGAGCTGCACTCTAAAGTGCGGCTCGCCGCCTTTGCGCGTGCCAATGACCAACACATCGGGCACGATGACGTGCTGCTCGGCGTTGGCAAAAGGTCGGCCTGGTTTGGGCTCGAGGCGCGTGATAAAGGTCAGTGCTTGTTTGACAATGGCTTCGTCTTCACCGCATTGAACCGCCAGACGTTTGAAATCGCGTTTGGCCAACAACTCCAAAGGCAGTGCACAAATTTTGAGGCCGACAGACGCCACTTCGTGGTCGGGCTCGTCTTTCAAAATGGCTTTGAGCTGGATGCGCAAGCATTCGCCCAAATCGCGTGCGCCAATGCCCACGGGTTCAAGCGATTGCAACAAGCTCAAGGCCACCGTAAAACGGTGGACCAATTCTTCCAGTTGTTCGATGTCGTCGGTGCCGGCCAAGCCTTGGGCCAATGATTCAAGGCTGTCTTCCAAATAACCATCGTCGTTCAAGGACTCGATGAGGAAGCGCAGCGCTGCGCGGTCAATTTCGGACAGGCGCATTGACAAAGCTTGTCGGTGCAAATATTCCGTGAGCGAGCCCAAGCCGCGTGCCAATTCAATGGCGTCTGCGCCTTCAGAATCGTTGTTGGTGTTGTTTTTGCGCGCACCTGCATCGGTGCCCCATTCGCTGTCGTCGGGCGCCATGTCGACGCTGCCATCGCCGTCCCAGCTGTCGGCCACATCGGTCACAGCTTCGTCGTTGGACACGGAGGCACTCGATTCGCTGGCGGCATCGCGCGAGTCGGAACTGGCATCACTCGCTGCCTCAGACACTCGATCGCCCAAGCTCACGCGGGCATCGGCTTCAGGTAAGCCAAAATCTTCTTGCGGTGCGTCGTCGGTGCTGCGTTCCAGAAATGGATTTTCGTCGAGCATTTGCTCAACTTCTTGACTGAGCTCTAGGGTAGAGAGTTGAAGCAGTCGGATCGATTGTTGCAATTGGGGCGTCAGCGCCAAGTGCTGGGACATCCGAAGGGAGAGGCTTTGCTTCATGTTGGTTCAGCCATCACATTCGGAAATGTTCGCCCAAGTAGACGCGGCGCACATCGGCGTTGTCGACGATTTCGGTGGGCGTGCCTTGGGCCAACACGCGGCCTTCGCTGATGATGTAAGCGTGGTCGCAGATGCCCAGCGTTTCGCGCACATTGTGGTCGGTGATCAAAACGCCAATGCCACGTTCCTTTAAGAAAGCAATGATGCGTTGAATTTCAATGACCGCAATGGGGTCGATGCCCGCAAAGGGCTCGTCCAACAAAATGAAGCGAGGGCCTGTGGCCAAGGCGCGTGCAATTTCGACACGGCGACGCTCGCCGCCCGACAGTGCCAAAGAGGGTGAGTCGTGCAGATGGTCTACGCGCAGGTCTTTTAACAGGGCTTGCAAGCGGTCTTTGATCTCGGCTTCGCTGAGTGGCTTGCCTTCGGCGTTGTGTTGCAACTCCAGCACTGCGCGAACGTTTTCGGCCACGGTCAGTTTTCTAAAAATAGAAGCTTCTTGCGGCAGGTAAGACAAGCCCATGCGTGAGCGGCGATGAATAGGCATGCGTGTAACGTCTTGCCCGTCGATCAAAATTTGGCCACCGTCGGTGCGCACCAAACCCACAATCATGTAGAACGAGGTGGTTTTGCCAGCGCCGTTGGGGCCAAGCAAACCGACCACTTCGCCTTTTTGAACTTTGACCGAAACGTCAAACACCACTTGGCGGCTGCCATAAGACTTTTGAAGATGGCGAGCTTCTAGGCTGCTGATGGGCAAGTCTTGGCTCATGGTTTGTCGTTGCCAACGCGGGGGCTGGACTTGAGGGAGGTGCCAACTGGCGGTGCAGAAGCCTCAGGCGTTTTGGGCCTCGGTGTGATGGTGGCTTTGACACGCTGATTGCCCGAAGATGCATTGGCGTTGGCATTAGGTTTGCCATCGACCGTGAACACTTCGGTGGTGTTGTTGACCACAATTTGTTGGCCTTGTATGCGATCGGCCACCACAGTGCCACGCAGCAAGCGCAGTTCTGCGCGGTTGGTCAGCGTCAGGGTATCTGCTTGGCTGTTGTAAACCACCGTTTCGGCTTCGCCTTCTGTGAACTCATCAAGGCCTTCACGCTTTTGGCGAAAGAAAACCCGCTCGCCCGCCTCTGACCACAACTTTGCAACTTGGTTGCCTTGATTGTCTTGTCTAACTTCCATGCGATGTGCTTTGAGTACCAGGCTGCCCTTGGTCATTTGCACTTTGCCAGTAAAGGTGGTGAGTTGTTGTTGGTCGTCGTGCTTGAGCGCGTCGGCCTCAATGTTCATGGGTTTGTCGCGGTCTGCTTTTTCGGCGTGAGCGCTTGTCACCGTGAAGACGGTGATCAAACAACTGAGCAAAAAAAGGGTGAAGGGTTTCATAAAGGCGCGAATCTTGCTTAATTGTAGGTGTTCAAGGTGAGGTCAAGCTGATTTGCACAAAAAATTGCACAAAAAAGCCCGCCGAAGCGGGCTGATGTGCAACACCCCGAAAAACCTCAGGCGCGGCCTTGGCGAACTTGCGCCAATAAAGAGTCGGTCACTTGCAAGGCACGGTCCATGCTGCCGGCCGTGGTGCCGTCAACATAGTACTTGCCTGCCACACCCAAGGAAGGCACGCCTTCAATTTTGAAATCATTTTGGAGTTGTACCGCGCGCTTGAGTTTGCTGGCAACACCAAACGATTTGGCAACATCTGCAAATTTGGTTTTGTCGACGCCTTGCTTCTCTATCCAAGACAAGATGCTGGCATCGGTGTTCAAGGTCAGGCGCTCAACGTGAATGGCTTGAAATACTTTGACGTGCAATTTTTCGAGCAGGCCCATTGCCTCCAAGGCAAAAAACAGTCGTTGCTGAGGGGCGAAATCTTCTCGGAATGCGACGGGAATGCGCTGAACCACCACATCTTTGGGCGCATTTTTGACCCATTGCGCAAAGGCCGGCTCAAAGGCATTGCAATGAGAGCAGCTGTACCAAAAAAACTCGATGACTTGAATCTTGCCGGCCTCTGAATCAACGGGCACGGCACGGTTGAGCTTGAAATAGTCTTTGCCTTCTGCAAACTTGGAGGGGCCTTGGGCCCATGCGGCGGTTTGCAAACCCAGGCCGCCAATTGTTGCGGCAGTGCCCAAAGTGGCTAGAGAAAAATCACGGCGTTTCATGGTAACTCCTGATATGAAAATCGTTTTGCAAGAAGATCAGCGTTGTACGCGAACCAATGCGGCGTCCATGCCTGTGGCATCTAAGCGTGCTTTGATTTTTTCGGCTTGATCTTTGTCGTCAAAGGGGCCGCTGCGAACGCGGAAGATGGTGCGACCTGCTTGCTCGCGTTCACTGACTTTGGCTTCAATGCCCATCATCGACAGCTTGGCTTTTTGACCGTCTGCATCGGCTGCAGATTTGAAGGCCCCAGCCTGAACAAAGTAAGTGAAAGGATCGTTGTTGCCCGCAGCCTTGGCCGCAGTCGGTTGTTCAGCAGGAGCCGTTGATTGTGGCGTGGCTGCCGGCGGTGGCGGTGATGCAGGCGCAGCACCCGATTTTTTCATCAAATCGGCCAGCGGATCGGCCGCAACTGCTGGCGTTGGTGTGCCGGCTCCAGGCGTTGCAACTGTGCCAGCATTGCCCTCGGCAGGCGCTTCTGGAGCGGTGGGCTTGCTTTGCAAAGCGCCGTTCGGATTCCAGTCTTTGTTCTTTTGTGTTTCTACCGCGTCTTGTTCGGCAGACCGCGATTGGTTTTTGTTGCTGAAAGGCATCGGCACTTTGGTGACGTACATGGCCACACCCAAAGCCACCGTAAGGCCAATGACCAAGCCCAGAACAAATCCGAGAAAGGTGCCGCCGTGTTGCGGGTGAATTTGGGGAGATGACATGTTGTTGTGCTTTTTCAAAGTTCGACCTTCTAGGCGATTTACATTTGCTCAGGCGCAGAAACACCCAAAATCTTCAGACCATTTTGCAAGACTTGGGCGCATGCTGCAACCAAGGCCAAACGCGCCAATTTTTGATTCTCATCGTCCACCAAAATGCGCTCGGCATCGTAGTAGCTGTGATAGCTGGCGGCCAAATCGCGCAAGTAGAAAGTGACATCGTGCGGTGCAAAGTCTTGCGCAGCAGCCGTCAACATCTCTGGGTACTTGGCCAACAGCAACATGAGCGCTTGCGCTTTGGGATTTTCCAAACTGGACAAATCGGCTTTGGCCAAGCTGGCCACATCGCCACCCCATGTGCGCAAGATGGAATGAATGCGCGCGTGGGCATATTGCACGTAGTACACCGGGTTATCGTTGTTTTGCGCCAAGGCCAAATCAATGTCAAACACGTACTCGGTGTCGGGCTTGCGGCTCAGCAAGAAGAATCGCACGGCGTCTTTGCTGGTCCACTCAATGAGGTCGCGCAAGGTGACGTAGCTGCCTGCGCGTTTTGAAATTTTGACTTCTTCGCCACCGCGCATGACGCGCACCATGGTGTGCAGCACGTAGTCGGGGTAACCTTGTGGAATGCCCACGCCAGCAGCCTGCAAGCCAGCACGCACGCGGGCAATGGTGCCGTGGTGATCGGTGCCCTGAATGTTGACCACCTTGGTAAAGCCGCGCTCCCACTTGGTGATGTGATAGGCCACATCGGGTACAAAGTAAGTGTAGGTGCCGTCGCCTTTGCGCATCACGCGGTCTTTGTCGTCACCATAGTCGGTGGACTTGAGCCACAGTGCGCCGTCTTGCTCGTAGGTCTTGCCTGCTTCTTGTAATTTTTTGACTGCACTGTCGACACGGCCGCTGGTGTAGAGGCTGGACTCGAGGTAGTAGTTGTCAAACTTAACGTCGAAGGCTTTGAGGTCGAGGTCTTGCTCGTGGCGCAAATAGGCCACTGCAAATTCGCGCATGCCATTCAAATCGTTCAGGTCGCCACTGCCTGTAAATTCGCGGTCGTCTGACTTGACGGTTTTCTTGGCCAAAAAATCTTGCGCAATGTCTTGGATGTAGTCGCCGTTGTAGGCGGCTGCGTTTTCGCCGCTTGGCCACTGCGCATCACCGGGCTTGAAACCTTGCGCGCGCAATTGCGTGGAGGTGGCCAAGGTGTTGATTTGCACGCCCGCGTCGTTGTAATAAAACTCGCGGTAAACAGACCATCCCTGCGTTGCAAACAAATTGCAAATGGCATCGCCCAAAGCTGCTTGTCGGCCATGGCCCACATGCAGCGGGCCTGTGGGGTTGGCGGACACAAACTCCACCAAGACTTTTTCGTTGCGCTCGGCTTGCTTGCCAAAGCAAGAGGCTGCGTGCAGCACTTCTTTGACCACGGCTTGTTTGGCGCTTGGCTTCAGTTTGAGATTTAAAAAGCCTGGACCTGCAATGTCGATGCTCTCAACCCATTGCGTAAACGCGGGTGTGGCCATGAGTGCGGTGCGCAAGGCCTCGCCCACTTGTCTGGGGTTTTGGCCCAACGGTTTGGCCAAGTGCATGGCGGCCGTGCAGGCCAGGTCGCCATGGGCGGCCACCTTGGGCGATTCAAAAACGGCTTTGGCACCGGCACCAGCGTGCAGGCGTTCGAGTTCGGCGGCGAGGGCCGAGAGTAATTCTTGTTTGGCTTGAAGCATCCCCCGATTTTACGGGGCGCTTTGCCAAGTTGCAGGCAAGCTGTAGTGATGCTTTAAAAAGTCGATCCAAAGGCGCAATCGGAGGGGCAAATGCTTGCGTTGGGGGAAAACGCCGTAAATGCCGTTGGGCGGGGCTGCAAAATCGGCCAAAACCTCGACCAATTGGCCCGATTGGATGTCGTTTTCCACCTCCCAAGTGCTGCGCCAGGCAATGCCCATGCCGGCCAAGCACCAACTGTGCAACACCTGGCCGTCTGAGCAGTCTAGTGGGCCGTTGGGTCTTAAATGAACCACCTCGGGTCCTTCTGAGCTGTCACTGGGCGGTACTTTGAAAGCCCAGCCGCGTGTTTGCGAGGCGTCGCTGGACAGGGTGAGGCAGTTGTGTTGCAACAACTCTGAAGGGTGTTGCGGCGTGCCGTGCTGCGCCAAGTAGGCCGGTGTTGCCACGCAAAGACGGCGGTTGTCTGCCAAACGCACGCTGACCAAAGACGAGTCGGGCAAGTCGCCTACGCGCACCGCAAAGTCAAACCCTTCAGCCGCCAAGTCGATCACCCGATCGCTGAGGTTCAAAGACAATTTGACGTCGGGGTTTTGCGCATGAAACAAGGGCGCCAAGGGGGCCACGTGCCGTCGACCGAAACCAGCTGGCGCTGTGATGCGCAAATGGCCACTGGCTTTGAGGCCGCCGGCCGACACGCTGTCTTCTGCATTGGCCACATCACTCAAAAGGCGTTGGCAATTTTCTAAAAAAGCGCTGCCTTCATGGGTGAGGCTGATGCGTCGGGTGGTGCGCAGCAGCAGCTTCACGCCCAGGTGAGATTCGAGTGCATCCAGGCGCCTGCCAATGATGGCCGGCGCCACACCTTCTGCGCGCGCAGCAGCACTTAAGCTGCCACGCGTGGCCACCGACACAAATGATTCAAAAACTTTGAGTTTGTCCATGGTGTCAATGTGTCGTGTTTCAGTCGGCGGGGTTGCTGAGTTTTTGGATCTCTTCGGCGCTGTAGCCCAAGCTGCTGAGCAAGCTCTCGTTGTGCTCGCCCAGGTGCGGTGCTGAATGGCGAACTATCAAGCGCGCTTGGTTCATGCTGAGTGGCAACAACACCGTATTAATGGTACGGCCATCGTTCAATTCAACGGGTGCCAAGCCGCCTGTTGCTTTTAAGTGTGGGTCATCCAGCAAGTCGTGCGGTGCGGTAATCGGCGCATAGGGCAAGGCATTTTTCTCAAATACGTCGCTGAGGTATTGCGCAGAAAATTCTTTAAGACGCTCGCGTAGCAAAGGGATCAACCAGTCCCGCGCCACCACGCGGTCGTTGTTGGTCACCAAGCGAGGGTCCTCGAATAAATCGGGGTAATTGAACACATCGCAGAAAATTTTCCAAGCGGTGTCACTGACCACAGCCAAGAAAATTTGCTCGCCATCTTTGACCACAAAGACGTCGTACACGGCCCATGCAGAAATGCGTTCGGGCATAGGGGCCGCCGGTTTGCCTGTCACTTGATACTGCATCATGTGCTGCGCCACCAAGAACACATTGTTTTCAAACAAAGCGCTTTGTACTTCTTGGCCTTCGCCAGTTTGCGCACGTTGTGCCAACGCGGCCATGGCACCGATGGCACCAAACATGCCGCCCATGATGTCGTTGACGCTGGTGCCTGCGCGCAGCGGGTCGCCGCGGCGGCCTGTCATGTAGGCCAAGCCGCCCATCATTTGCACCACTTCATCCAAAGCGGTGCGATGTTCGTAAGGGCCCGGTAGGAAACCCTTGAGCGACACATAAATCAGGCGCGGGTTGATTTTTTTCAGGGTCTCGTAATCGAGGCCCAGTTTTTTCATGGTGCCAGGTTTGAAGTTTTCGCTGACGATGTCGGCGGTGGCAATCAAACGCAACACCGCTTCTTTGCCCTCGGGTGTTTTCAAGTCCAAGGCCAAGCTTTTTTTATTGCGATTGAACAAGGGGTAAAAACCGGCGCCAGAACCCAACAGCTTGCGTGTGCCGTCGCCTTCATGGCCGTGGCCGATGGGTTCTACTTTGATCACCTCAGCGCCCAAGTCAGCCAACACCATGCCGCAAGTCGGGCCCATCACCATGTGGGTGAATTCAACAACGCGTAGGCCTTCGTAGGGCAATGGTTTTGAGGTACTCATCTGATTAATTTTGAATGGATTCAAAGGCCCATCCTTTGGGCAAGCCAGCATCCGGCGTCATGCCGTACAGCGGCTCGCCAGGCAGTCCATCGATCAAGGCTTGGCGGGCTGAAATGAGTTTTTGAATGTCAACACCGGTCTGCACGCCCATGGCTTCAAACATGAAGACCAAGTCTTCTGTGACCACGTTGCCCGATGCGCCTGGTGCGTAAGGGCACCCGCCCAAGCCGGCCAGGGAGCTGTCGAAGGTGCGAACACCCACGTCGTAAGCGGCCAAACAATTGGCCAAGCCCAAACCGCGTGTGTTGTGCATGTGGGCTGCGCCTGTTTTGTGGCCAATTTCGGCAAACACACGTTTGAAAATTCTGCGCACTTGCGCGGGGTTGGCCATACCCGTGGTGTCTGACAAGCCCGACTCGTCGGCGCCCGCTTCAATGACGGCTGCGGCCAGTTTGACCACATCGTCTTCGGCCACATGGCCTTGTAGCGTGCAACCAAACGCGGTTGAGATGCCGGCTTCTACAGGCACGTGCGGCGCTAATTCATTTCTAATTTGAACAATGGCGCGGACCTCGTCCACCATGGCTTCGCGTGACTTGCGAACATTGGCCATGGAATGGGCTTCGCTGGCAGAAACGGGGATGGTGAGTTTTTGGGCGCCGGCCTTTAAGGCCGCTTCTGCACCTTTTCGGTTGGGCACCAAAGCCATCACAGTCAGGTGCTTGTACTGAAGGGCGTGTTGCACCACCTGGGCGGCATCGGCCATTTGAGGCAGCAAATGCGCGGGCACAAATGAAGCCACTTCTATTTCTTGAAGGCCTGACGCCACCAAAGCGTCAATCCAGCGCAGCTTGTGCGCCGTGGGCATGGTTTGCTTGACCGACTGCAAACCGTCACGCGGTCCGACTTCGCTGATCAAAATGCGTTCTGTGGCCATGTTGTGGATGTGCAAGAGGGCAGAAGTTGCGAATTTAAGTGACTCTATTTTCTCTAATTTTGGTGCTTTTTGCGCCAATCTTTGCAAAAAAGTCACAAGTCAAAAGCCATTTCGCTAATTTATAAACATTGAAACATCGAATACAGTGGACGCCATAGGAGAAAAAGCCCTTTGTTGGCAACTCCCAAACACATTCATTTTTTACTTTTAAGAGGCTCTCATGACCCAACGCACCAGCATTCACGGCCTGCACGTGGCCACCGATTTGTACCAATTCATTGAAGACCAGGTCTTGCCGGCCGTGGGCGTGAAGAGCAAGACCTTTTGGTCTGGCTTTGATGCCATCGTGAAAGACTTAGCGCCTGTGAACATTGCGCTGCTGGCCGAACGCGATCGCATTCAGTTGGACATGGACAAATGGCATGCCGCCAACCCTGGTCCCATTGCCGATGCCAAAGCCATGAAGGCTTATCGCAAACATTTAACTTCGATTGGTTACTTGGTGCCCGAACCCAAAAGCCCCAAAGCGACCACACAAAACGTGGACGCAGAGTTGGCCGTGTTGGCTGGCCCGCAATTGGTGGTGCCTATTTTGAATGCGCGCTATGCCTTGAACGCCGCCAATGCGCGTTGGGGTTCTATGTACGACGCTTTGTATGGCACTGACGCATTGAGCGAAGCCAATGGTTGCGAAAAAGGCACGGGCTACAACCCCAAGCGCGGCGCCAAAGTGATTGAGTACTGCCGTTATGTGCTCGACCGTTGCGCGCCTTTGAAAAAGGGTTCGCACATTGACAGCACAGGCTACAGCGTGAAGGGTGGCAAGTTGGTGGTCAGCCTGAAGTCGGGCAACACCACTTTGGCTGATGCCAAACAGTTTGTAGGTTTCCAAGGCGATGCCAAAGCGCCCACATCTTTACTGTTCAAGCACAACGGTTTGCACCTTGATTTGCAAATTAACAAGTCACACCCCATTGGCAAAACAGACCCTGCGGGCGTGTCCGATTTGGTGGCCGAGTCTGCGCTCTCCACCATCCTTGACTTGGAAGATTCTGTGGCCGCTGTGGACTCAGAAGACAAAGTGTTGGCCTACAGCAATTGGCTGGGCATCTTGCAAGGCAGCTTGTCTGAAGACGTGCAAAAGGGTGGCAAAACATTCAAGCGCACTTTGAACGCAGACCGCGTGTACACCAAGCCCAGCGGCAAAGGCACTGAAGTGCTGCATGGCCGCTCCTTGTTGTTCGTTCGCAATGTGGGTCACCTCATGACCAACCCTGCCATTTTGTATAACGCCGCTGACGGTACTCAAAAAGAAATTCCTGAAGGCATCATGGATGCCATGATCACCACCACCTGTGCCATGGTGGACTTGCAGAAAAAGAAGGGCGCCAACTTCCGCAACAGCCGCACAGGTAGCGTGTACATCGTGAAGCCCAAAATGCACGGCCCCAAAGAAGTGGGCTTTGCCGACACGCTGTTTGGCCGTGTGGAAAAAGTCTTGTGCTTGAAGCCTTCTACTGTCAAGCTGGGCATCATGGACGAAGAGCGCCGCACCAGCGCCAACTTGGCTGCTTGCATTGCCGCTGCCAAATCTCGCGTGGCCTTCATCAACACTGGTTTCTTAGACCGCACCGGCGACGAAATGCACACTTGTATGTTGGCCGGCCCCGTGATGCGCAAGGGCGACATCAAGGGCAGCACTTGGCTGGGTGCTTACGAGAAGGCCAACGTGGCCGTGGGCTTGCAAGCCGGTCTGCGCGGTCGCGCACAAATTGGCAAGGGCATGTGGGCCATGCCTGATTTGATGGCCGACATGTTGAAGCAAAAAATTGTGCACCCCAATGCGGGCGCCAATACGGCATGGGTGCCTAGCCCCACAGCCGCGACTTTGCACGCTATGCACTATCACCAAGTGAACGTGCCCGCATTGCAAAAGCAAATGGAAAAAACCATTGCCAAGCAAAGCGCCAAAGAACTGCGTGAAGACACCTTGAACAAGCTGTTGCAATTCCCTGTGGTGACCCAAGCACAGGCGGCAGAGTGGACGGCCAAAGAAAAGCAAGACGAACTCGACAACAACGCGCAAGGTATCTTGGGCTACGTGGTGCGTTGGGTAGACCAAGGTGTGGGTTGCTCTAAAGTGCCCGACATCCATGGCGTGGGTTTGATGGAAGACCGGGCCACACTGCGCATCAGCAGCCAACACATTGCCAACTGGTTGGCCCATGGCGTTGTGACCGAAGCGCAAGTGAAAGCCACCATGGAGCGCATGGCCGCGGTGGTGGATCAGCAAAATGCTGGCGATCCTTTGTACCAAAAGATGGCTGGTAATTTCAAAACATCCAAGGCCTATCAAGCGGCATGCGACTTGGTGTTCAAAGGCAAAGAGCAACCGAGTGGTTACACCGAGCCTTTGTTGCACGCATGGCGATTGAAGGTGAAGGCTGCGGCTTAATTCGTCACAACCCATCGGCATTCAACCGGAGCATGACTTGACGCATTCATTTCCCCCCAACTATCAAGAAGCGCGTCAGTCTTTTTTGAAGGCCGCCCATGCGGTGGGGGCGCAGATGGATGTTTGCCTGCATCCCCAAAAAGGCTTTCAAGGCGAAGAGATGGCCATCGATGTAGCGTGGCTGGGGCCGCGTGATGCCGTCAAAGTGCTGGTCGCCATTTCTGCCACCCATGGTGTGGAAGGTTTGTATGGCAGCGGTTGTCAAACGGCATGGCTGCAACAGTTCACACCTAGCAGCTTGCCTGCCGATACTGCAGTGATGGTGATCCACGCGCTGAACCCTTATGGCTTCTCTTGGCTGCGCCGGGTCAACGTAGACAACATGGACATCAATCGCAACCATGTTAACTTTGAGACGGGCCCGCCTGCCAATGAGGGGTATGAAGACATCCATGCATGGTTGTTGCCTAATGAATGGACACCAGCCAGTCAGTTGAATTTGCAACAAAACATCATGGGCTACTTGGCCCAAAAGGGTGTGCGAGCAGGCACGCGCGCTGTGACAGGCGGCCAGTACCGACATGCCGATGGCATCTTTTATGGCGGCACTGAGCTGTGTTGGTCCAATCGACAGTTGAATCAATTGGCCCACAAGTATTTGCAGCAGGCCAAACTCATGACGGTGCTAGACCACCATACGGGTCTGGGGCCAAGTGGGCATACCGAATTAATTTGTCGTCACCCCGTTGATTCACCTTCTTTGGCATTGGCGCGCAAGTGGTGGGGCGCAGACGTCACCTCGCCTGCCTCAGGCGAATCCGCTTCTGAAGTGATTGATGGCAATGTGCGCATGGCCTTTGGGCATTTGTGCCCACAAGCAACCGTGGTGTCGATTGCCATGGAAGTAGGAACCCAAGCGCAAACGCAAGTGATGCTGGCATTGTTTGCTGACAATTGGTTGTATCAAAAAGGCCAACCTCTGTCGTCACAAGGTTTGGCCATACGCCAACAAGTGCGCGATGCATTTTTTGTTGACACGCCTGAGTGGCGCGCGAAAGCCATGACGCGTGGCCTGGCCATTTGGCAAGAGGCCTTAACTGGCATGGACAAGACAGCGTTGCCAGTATCATGAGCCATCGGCAGTAACTGGAGAGCCTTGAACATGTGCCAACTCTTGGGCATGAATTGCAACACGCCCACCGACGCCACCTTCAGTTTCAGTGGCTTTTCGCAACGGGGCGGTATCACCGACCATCATTCAGATGGTTGGGGCATTGCATTTTTCGAAGGGGTGGGGGTGCGGCATTTTGTGGACCACCAAGAGGCCAGCAAGTCGCCTGTGGCCGAACTGATCAGGCGCTATCCGATTAAAAGTCAGAATGTCATTGCGCACATTCGCAAAGCCACGCAAGGCGTGGTGTCGCTGGAAAACTGCCATCCGTTTGTGCGTGAATTGTGGGGGCGCTATTGGGTGTTTGCGCACAATGGCAACTTAGAAAACTTCAACCCGCGTTTGCATGGCAGCTTTCACCCCGTGGGCCAAACCGACAGCGAAAGAGCGTTTTGTTGGATCATGCAAGAGCTGTCCAAGTCGCATGCTTCGGTGCCCAGTGTGGAAGAACTCACACTGACGTTGCGTGAGTTGGTGCCAACCATTGCCAAGCACGGCACCTTCAATTTTTTGCTGTCCAATGGCCAAGCGCTGTGGGCACACGCGTCTACCAATTTGCACTATGTGCTGCGGCAATACCCGTTCAAAACGGCTACGCTCAAAGACGAAGATGTGCAGGTGAACTTTGCCGAAAAAACCAACCCCACCGATCGTGTGGCGGTGGTGGTCACCGCCCCCCTCACGCTGGACGAGCCGTGGACGGCTTTTGTACCCGGTGAGGTGATGGTGTTTAGAGACGGTGCTTTACTTTAAGCCGAAGCCTTGACCGCTGCTTCCAAGGCGTCGATGAAAATCGCCGCCACATCACAACCGGTTTGATCAAAAATCTCTTGGAAGCAAGTGGGGCTGGTAACGTTGATTTCGGTCACGCTGGTGCCAATGACATCGAGGCCAATCAATAGCAAACCACGCGCCGCCAAGATGGGGCCAATGGCTTCCGCAATAGAGCGGTCGTTGTCGGTAATGGGTTGCGCCACACCTTTGCCGCCCGCCGCCAAGTTGCCGCGCACTTCGCCGCCTTGCGGAATACGGGCCAAACAGAAGGGCACAGGTTTGCCGCCAATGATCAGCACGCGCTTGTCGCCTTGCGCAATGGCGGGCAAAAACTTTTGCACCATGACCGACTGCGCGCCATCCAAATTCAAGGTCTCGATGATCGAGCCCAAATTCAAACCATCGGCACCCACGCGGAAAATGCCCATGCCGCCCATGCCATCCAGTGGCTTCAAGATGATGTCTTGGTGTTCTGCATGAAAGGCTTTGATGGCATCGGCTGAACGTGTGACCAAGGTGGGCCCAATGAATTGAGGGAACTCCATGATGGCCAATTTTTCAGGATGGTCGCGCAAAGCAGAGGCTTTGTTGAAGACCTTGGCGCCTTCGCGCTCGGCTTGGCTGAGCAAATGTGTGGCGTAGAAATATTCGCTGTCGAAGGGCGGGTCTTTGCGCATGATGATGGCGTCAAAGTCCTTGAGCCATGCTTCGCGCGATGCCGTGACCTCGAACCACGTGGTGGCGTCGCCGGTTAAATGCAGGTCTTGCACTTGCGCTTTGACGCATTCCCCGCGCTGCCACTGAATGTGTGGCACTTCACAGGCGCTCACTTGGTGGCCTCGCTTTTGCGCTTCGCGCATCATGGCAAAGCTGGTGTCCTTCTTAATCTTGAAGGAGGCGAGGGGGTCAACAATGAAAAGGATGTTCATGCGCGTAATGTCGCACAAAGCGCAAACCAAAGTAAATCAGCAGGGCTTTCAACCTGCTGATGTCACCAGGAAAACGCATTCACACAAATTACATATTTCTGCGGTACTGACCGCCAACTTCAAATAAGGCGTTGGTAATTTGACCCAATGAGCAAACGCGCACGGCATCCATCAAAACTTCAAACACGTTGTCGTTGTGAATCACGGCCTGTTGCAAACGGGCCAACATGGCAGGCGATTCTTTGGCATGTTTGGCGTGGAAGGCATGCAAACGGTCGAGTTGAGATTTCTTCTCGTCTTCCGTAGAGCGCGCCAGTTCCAGCTTCTCGAGCACTTCGTCGCCTTTAGGATTGCGGAAGGTGTTGACGCCAATGATGGGGTACTCGCCGGTATGCTTCAGCATCTCGTAGTGCATCGATTCGTCTTGAATCTTGCCGCGCTGATAGCCGGTTTCCATGGCGCCCAAGACGCCCCCGCGGTCTGCAATCTTTTCAAACTCAGTGAGTACGGCTTCTTCGACCAACTCGGTGAGCTCTTCAATGATGAATGCGCCTTGGTTGGGGTTTTCGTTTTTGGCCAAGCCCCACTCGCGGTTGATGATGAGCTGAATGGCCATGGCGCGGCGCACGCTGTCTTCGGTAGGCGTGGTGATGGCTTCGTCAAACGCATTGGTGTGCAGTGAGTTGCAATTGTCGTAAATGGCAATCAGCGCTTGCAGTGTGGTGCGAATGTCATTGAACTGAATTTCTTGTGCGTGCAAAGAACGACCTGAAGTTTGAATGTGGTACTTCAACTTCTGGCTGCGCTCATTGGCGCCGTACTTGTTCTTCATGGCCACAGCCCAGATGCGGCGCGCCACGCGGCCTAGCACGGTGTACTCGGGGTCCATACCATTGCTGAAGAAGAAGCTGAGGTTGGGCGCAAAGTCATCGATGTGCATGCCGCGCGCCAAGTAGGCTTCTACAAACGTAAAGCCGTTGGACAGCGTGAAGGCCAGCTGGCTGATGGGGTTGGCGCCCGCCTCGGCGATGTGATAGCCGCTGATGGAAACCGAATAGAAGTTGCGCACGTCATTGTGGACAAAGTACTGTGCAATGTCGCCCATCACCTTCAGGCTGAACTCGGTGCTAAAGATGCAGGTGTTTTGGCCTTGGTCTTCTTTCAAGATGTCGGCTTGCACGGTACCGCGCACATTGGCCAACACCCATTCGCGAATTTTGGCAGCTTCGGTGTCGGTAGGGTCACGGCCGTTGTCAGCTTTGAACTTTTCCAAGTTTTGATCGATGGCGGTGTTCATGAACATGGCCAAGATGGAGGGCGCAGGTCCATTGATGGTCATGGACACGCTGGTGCTGGGGTTGCACAAGTCGAAGCCGCCATACAAGACTTTCATGTCGTCCAGTGTGGCAATGCTCACACCGGAGTTACCCACTTTGCCGTAGATGTCGGGACGCGGATCGGGGTCGTTGCCGTACAAAGTAACGGAGTCAAAGGCAGTGGACAAACGCTTGGCAGGCATGCCTTCGCTCAAGAGTTTGAAGCGTGTGTTGGTGCGGAAGGCATCACCTTCACCCGCAAACATGCGTGTGGGGTCTTCGCCTTCGCGTTTGAAAGCAAAGGTGCCCGCTGTGTAGGGGAAGCTGCCAGGCACGTTGTCCAGCATCAACCATTTCAAAATTTCGCCGTGGTCTTCGTAGGTGGGTAAAGACACTTTACGAATGGTGGTGCCTGACAAGGTTTTAGAAGTGAGTGCCGTGCGAATTTCTTTGTCGCGAATTTTGACCACGTACTCGTCGCCCGCATAAGCTTTTTGCATTTCGGGCCATTGGGCCAAAAGTTTTTTAGCACTTGGGTCTTGTGTTTCTTCACGGCGAGCAGCCAAGTCGATGGCGGCTTCGGCCGCTTTGGCGCGACCCGGTTTGTCCACTTCCAACATCACAGCGGCAGCGCGCAGTTGTTGAATTTCACGCGCCAATTTGGCCTGGGCACGGGCTTGTTTTTTGTAGCCACGAACCGTGTCGGTAATTTCGGCCAAGTATCGGGTGCGTGCGGCAGGCACAACAGGCGTTTGGTTGGTGCTGTGACGCACATTAACTGCGGGTAACAAGCCCTCTTTCAATTTCAAACCCAATTCACCCAAACGCACTTTGAGCGCTTGGTACAAAGCCGTCACGCCATCGTCGTTGAAGCGCGCGGCCATGGTGCCAAACACGGGCATTTGTTCGGTGGGCACGGTCCACGCTTCTTTGTTGCGCTGAACTTGTTTGGCCACATCGCGCAGTGCATCGCTGGCGCCTTTGCGGTCAAACTTGTTGATGGCCACAAACTCGGCAAAGTCGAGCATGTCGATTTTTTCTAATTGGCTAGCAGCGCCAAATTCGGGCGTCATGACGTACATGGGCACATCCACATGCGGCACGATGGCGGCATCGCCTTGTCCAATGCCAGACGTTTCCACCACCACCACATCAAAGCCTGCCACTTTGCAAGCAGCCACCACATCGGGCAAAGCAGCAGAAATTTCGCTGCCAAAATCGCGCGTGGCCAAGCTGCGCATGAACACGCGTGCACCATTGCGCCAGGGGTTGATGGCGTTCATGCGAATGCGGTCGCCTAGCAAAGCGCCACCGCTTTTGCGGCGTGAAGGATCGATCGACACCACGGCAATGCGCAGGTCGTCGCCTTGGTCCAAACGCAAACGGCGAATCAGTTCGTCGGTCAAAGAAGATTTACCAGCACCGCCTGTGCCCGTGATGCCCAGCACGGGAACTTTGTGTTTGGCGGCTTCGGTGCGCAATGCGGCCACCATGTCGGCCGAGGCATTGCCGTTTTCCAACACCGTGATGAGCTGTGACAACGAACGCCAGTTGGCCTCTGTGCCACCTTGAATGGCTTTCAAATCTTTGGGGGCGTAAGCGCTGATGTCTTTGTCGCAGCGCATCACCATCTCACCAATCATGCCAGCCAAGCCCATTCGCTGACCGTCTTCTGGCGAGTAAATGCGGCCCACGCCATAGGCATGCAGCTCGCGAATTTCGGCTGGAACAATCACACCGCCGCCGCCGCCAAAGACTTGAATGTGTTCGCCCCCGCGCTGGCGCAGCAAGTCGACCATGTATTTGAAATACTCAACGTGGCCGCCTTGGTAAGAGCTGATCGCAATGCCTTGCGCGTCTTCTTGTAAAGCAGCGGTCACCACTTCATCGACCGATCGGTTGTGGCCCAAGTGAATCACTTCAGCGCCCATGCTTTGCAAGATGCGGCGCATGATGTTGATGGCAGCGTCGTGGCCGTCGAACAAGCTGGCCGCCGTGACAAAGCGTACTTTGTGGGTGGGGCGGTATTCGGCGAGGGCTTTGAATTCGGCAGACAAGTCGGTCATGGCAGGGTTCCAGTAAAGGATCAATAGAGTCGCTAAGCGAAGCGCCTCAGTCTAATTGACGTTGACGTAAACGTCAACTTTCAGGCGGCAACTTTTTTGCGTAGAAAAGCCTTACAAATCAACATGCCGACCAGCATGGCGCCAGTAAAAATGAGTGCGTCCACGCTGAGCAGAGCGGAGGCCAAGGCTGGTCCGGGGCAATAGCCTGCTAAGCCCCATCCAGCACCAAACAAGACGGCGCCGCCAACCAAGGGCACGTCGATTTGGCTTTGACGGGGCTCGTGAAATTGATTGGCAAACAGAGGTGATGGGGCCAAGCGCGGTGTCCAAGCAAACGCCAGCAGCGTGACGCAAACCGCACCGCCCATGACAAAGGCCAAAGTTGGGTCCCAAAGGCCAGGAAATGCACCTTTGTTGATGGCGGTGATGTCGAGGAAGCCCATCACTTTAAGAGGTTGTGTCATGCCAGACACAACAAGGCCAGCCGCAAAGACGAGGCCGGCCGAAAACGCCAGACCTAGACGGCCGGCGCGGTAGGGGCTTGATGGATCAGTCGTGCTCATGCTGCACCTCGCATCAAAGTGACCGCGATCATGCCGGTGGCCATGAATGTGCCAACAGCCACCAAGGAGCGCACAGACAGCCGCCCCAAGCCGCAGACGCCGTGACCGCTGGTACAGCCACTTCCCCACACGGTGCCAAAGCCCACCAACAAGCCTGCCGGAATGAGCAAATACAAAGGCCGAGTGGGCAAACTGGGAATGTCCAAGCCCTGGCCCAACAGGCAGCCGCCAATGATCAGCCCCGCTAAAAAGGCCCAACGCCAGTTGTCTGGGTTGGCGGGTGCCGACAAGACCTCCGATGTGATGCTGCTGATGCCGGCAATGCGGCCCAAGCCCCACCAAAGCAGCCAGCTGGCCAAGCCAATCAGAACGCCGCCTATGGCGGCAATGAAATAAGGTTGTAAATTGGCAAACATCAAAGAGAGTTCCTGAAATATGTTCTCAAAAGGTGGCAAAAGTTATCATAATTTGCATACCCCTAGAAAGAACAGCATGAGCCGCATAGCAGATCCCGAAAAAAAGAAAGCCCTTTGTGCCCGTCTGGCCCGTATTGAAGGCCAATTGCGAGGCTTGCAAAAACTCATCGACACCGATGCCGATTGTGAAAAGATTGCCCAGCAAATGGCCGCCTCGCGCAAAGCCTTGGACAAAGCCTTCTTCTCGATGGTGGGCTGCATGATTGAACAAGGCGATCAATCGGCAGAACACGTTGCCGAAATGCTAACCAAGTTTGCTTAATCGCTAGACCTTGCATGACATCCAACGCCCCCCAAATTGTTCAGCTGTTTGACACAGCGTCCAGCACCTACACCTATGTGGTGTACGACGCACAAAGTCTGGAAGCCGTCATCATTGATCCTGTTGACACCCAGCTTGAACGCGATCAAAAAACCATTCAAAGCTTGGGCTTGAAACTCAAATGGGCATTGGAGACACATGCCCATGCCGATCACATCACCAGCGCTGGTTTGTTGGCCGAGCACTTGGGTGCGCAAACTGCCGCACCCGAAGGCTGCCACATTGGCACAGCGGCTGTGCAGTTGATCGACGGGCAAATGATTCCGTTTGGCGCCTTTGTTTTGAAGGCACTCCACACGCCAGGACACACGGGCGGCAGCATGTGCTTTTATGTGAATGCAGACCAAGCCAGTCATGTATTTACCGGCGATACCTTGTTGATTGGGGGGTGTGGCCGCACCGATTTTCAGTCGGGCAGCGCCAAAGACATGTTCAACAGCCTGACAAACATTTTGTTCAAGTTGCCTGCCAGCACCACAGTTTGGCCAGGCCATGATTACCAGGGTCGCACGCATTCCAGCATTGGCCATGAAATGCAGCACAACCAGCGCGTGGCGGGCAAATCTTTGGCGCAGTTTGAAGCCATCATGCTGAATTTGAATTTACCCAAACCCAAGCGAATCGATGAAGCGGTTCCTGCAAATTTAACGTCGGGCTTGCGCCACGACGCAGGAGGAGAAGTTGTGTCCAACGATGTTTTGAGTGTGAAGGCCGCACAAGGCTATGCCGGTGATGTTTTGCCCGAGTTGGCATGGCATTGGGTGCAATCGGGAGAGGCGGTGCTGGTCGATGTGCGTTCAGATGCTGAACGTGCATGGGTGGGCTTTGTGCCCGAAGCCAAGCCGCTGGCTTGGAAGCAATGGCCTGTGGTCGATGTCAATCCGGCGTTTGATGCCAGCATTCAAGCCATTGGCGCAGAAGGTAAAAAGATTGTGTTGTTGTGCCGCAGTGGTGTTCGATCGGTAGCGGCTGCGCAGCGTGCAACGCAATTGGGCCTTGAGGCTTACAACATTTTGGAAGGCTTTGAAGGCGATCCCGATGCCAACGCTCACCGCGGTATGTTGGGTGGCTGGCGCAAACGGGGCTTGCCTTGGAGGCAAAACTGATGAATTTAAAAACCACCTCGCCCGACCTCAGCCCCCAAGTGCAAGCTTTGTTGGCGCGCATCGAGGCCAAGCAAGATGAGGTGGTGGCGCTCACGCAAGCCTTGGTGCGCATCCCCACGGTCAATCCACCAGGTGATGCATATGAGGCGTGTGCACGTTTCATTGGCGAACGTCTCAAGCCCCGCGGCTTTGCCGTTGAATATGTTCGCGCACACGGTGCGCCAGGCGACTCCGATGCCAAACCACGGGTCAATGTGGTGGCACGTTGGCAAGGCGCTACAGGCGGTGAGTGTGTTCACTTCAACAGCCACATCGACGTGGTGGAAGCGGGTACTGGTTGGACCTCTGATCCCTTTGGCGCAGAAATCCGCGATGGCAAAATTTATGGCCGCGGTACCTGCGACATGAAGGGGGGTTTGGCGGCCAGCATCATTGCGTGCGAGGCGCTGATTGAATCGGGCTTGCCCATTCCTGGTGCCCTTGAAATCAGTGGCACTGTAGACGAAGAATCAGGCGGCTTTGCGGGTGTGGGCTATTTGGCCGAACGCGGTTACTTCAGCAAACCGCGCGTGCACCACGTGATCATTCCTGAGCCCTTGGGTGTAGACCGCATTTGCTTGGGGCACCGTGGTGTCTGGTGGGGCGAGGTAGAAACCAAAGGGCGCATTGCGCATGGCTCCATGCCGTTTTTGGGTGACAGCGCCATCAACCACATGAGCGCATTCATTCATTTGCTCGAAACACAATTGCAACCGCAGTTGAACCAACGCCGAACTTCAGAACCCGTTGAGCCACCGGGCGCACGCGTCAGCACTTTGAATATCAACAGCATTCATGGGGGTCAGGTAGAGCAGCGGTATGCCAATGACGAGCGCGGTTGGCCCACGGCCGATACGCCTTCGCCTGTGGTGGCGCACAGTTGCCGCACAGTGCTCGACAGACGCTTCATTGCCGAAGAAAATTTAGAAGCAGTGAAACAAGAAATCATCGACATGCTAGATGAACTGAAACGCACGCGACCTGGTTTTGATTACGGCATTCGCGAGATCATGAGCTTTGTGCCAACGGCCACGCCACGCGATGCACCGGTGGTAGATGCCACAGCGCGCGCCATTGCACGCGTGTTAGGGCGTGAGCCTTCCTACATTGCCAGTCCAGGTACCTACGATCAAAAACACATTGTTCGAACGGGCAAGCTGAAGGACTGCATTGCCTACGGTCCTGGCATTCTTGATTTGGCGCACCAACCCAATGAGTATGTGGGCATTCAAGAGTTGGTGGATTCGGCCAAAGTGATGGCTTTGGCCAGCCTCACGTTGACAGGCGCCATGCGCTGATTCAAAAATTAAATGCCTGGCGGCCGTTTTTGAATCAGATCTTGCGCAGCCTGTTCATAAGCGTGCGCAATTTGTAGCAATTCAAAATCGCCTTGAGGTTTGCCAATCAATTGCAGACCCATGGGCAGGCCTTGCGCATTGAATCCTGCGGGGACGCTGATGGCGGGCAAGCCTGCAAAAGTAGCGTAGATCACCACCTCCATCCAGCGGTGATAAGTGTCCATGGCTTGTCCGTTGATGTGCTTTGGCCAGCGTTCAGTGACATCAAAAGGCCAGACTTGGGCCACAGGCAAAGCCAGCACATCAAAGGATTCAAACAGTTTGAGCATGCTTTGGTAGTAGCGCGTGCGCGTCACACTGGCTTGCATCAGTTGACTGCCTGTGAGGCCAAGCGATTGATCGTATTCCCACTGACCTTCGACTTTGACTTTGTCTCGCCAATTGGCGTGGTGCGTATAGGAGCCGATGTTGCGACCAGCCAATGCTTTGCGCCAAACCAGCCAGGCCTCCCAAATTTCTTCAGGGGCCATGCCCAGCTGCGCAGTGACCACATCAGCGCCAATGGTCTCGAATGTTTTTAAGGCACTTTCACAGACCGGCAAAATGCCGTCTTCCACCGCTAAATAAGCATTCAAATTGCCCAACCAACCGATGCGTCGATGCTTCACCGACGCGTCTAAGTTTTGTGTGAATGCATGGCCTGATTCTGCAATTGACAAGGGCGAACGTGCGTCATAACCCGCTTGTGTTGACAAGAGCATGGCCAGGTCACGGACGTTTCTGGCCATGGGCCCTTCGGTACTCAACTGTGCAATGAACGCATCGGGTACTGGGTATCGCGGCAGTCGGCCTTGTGAGGGCCGCATGCCAAACACATGGTTCCAGCCTGCAGGGTTGCGTAAACTGCCCATGAAGTCAGACCCATCGGCCACAGGCAACATGCGCTGCGCCAAAGCCACTGCCGCACCGCCACTGCTGCCGCCAGCACTTTTGGTGCGGTTCCAAGCATTGTGCGTAGCGCCAAACACTTCGTTGAAGGTGTGCGAGCCCAAACCAAATTCGGGTGTGTTGGTTTTGCCTACAAAAATGCAACCTGCTGCACGCATGCGGGCTGACATCAGGTTGTCTGTGGTGGCAGGCAAGGCGTCGGTGAGGGGTGAGCCATGGCGAGTAGGGAAGCCCGCTACATCGACCAAGTCTTTGACGGCCTGTGGAATGCCGTGCAGCCATCCCATCGATTTGCCGCGCGCCAGTTGGGCATCTCTCTCGTCTGCTTGTTGTAAAACAAGTTCGGGCGGTGCAAGGCTGACGATGGCGTTGCTGGCAGGGTTGTGGGTGTCGATTTGTTTCAAATAAGCCAGGGCCACTTCACGGCAAGACACAGCCTTGCTGTGAATGGCCTGCGACAAATCGAGGGCAGACATATTTGGAATAACCATGCGAAGCTTTCTGTTGAAGTTCTAAGCGCGATGCTGTCAAAAAGTCATTATCATTCCCCCTATGACTTTTTTGGCCATCGACGTCGGCAACACTCGCTTGAAGTGGGCACTTTACGATCGTCCCCACACCCAAGCCACTGTGCTGGCACAGGGCGCAGAATTCTTAGAAAACATCGAGACCTTGGCCGAAGGCCCTTGGTCACAATTGCCGGTGCCCGATCAGATGCTCGGTTGCGTGGTGGCTGGCGACGCCGTCAAGCGCCGCGTTCAGGAACAAATGGAATTGTGGGATGTGGCACCTCAGTGGGTGGTGTCTTCTAATGAAGAGGCTGGCGTGACCAATGGTTACGACCACCCTACACGTTTAGGCTCTGACCGATGGGTGGCCATGATTGGTGCAAGGCACCGCTTGCTGCTTCAAGGCCTACAGAAGCCTTTGGTGGTTGTCATGGTAGGCACAGCCGTCACTGTAGAAGCCCTAGACCAGCACGGCAAATTCTTGGGGGGCTTGATCTTGCCCGGCCACGGCATCATGCTGCGTGCATTGGAATCGGGTACTGCTGGTTTGCATGTGCCTACTGGCGAAGTTCGCCCCTTTCCTACCAACACCAGCGATGCCTTGACCAGTGGCGGAACCTACGCCATTGCCGGCGCCTGTGAGCGCATGGTGCAGCACTTGAAAGATCACACAGGCATGATGCCTGCTTGTGTCATGACGGGTGGCGCGGGCTGGAAAATGGCGCCCAGCATGGCCATTCAATTTGAGTTGGTCGACAGCCTTATTTTTGACGGCTTGTTGAAGCTGGCGCAAACGCGCTTTGCCTAAGCCTCAAATTAACATTAACTTAGCACCTAAAAGAGCTTTTTACTTGGCACTGGCCTCGTAGGCTTGTGTCAATTGCATGAGGTGTGCGCGTTCTTCAGCGTTTTCTAAATAAGGCGCCAACAACAAAAGCACATGACGCGCCCCACGGGCTAAGGCATCGCCAGCACTTTCGGGCTCCATGGCATGGCGCGGGTTGCGCACATATTCGTAGCTGAGCCAATAGGTCACCACCACCGACATGCTGGCCGACAAGGTGCTAAAGGTGGCCGGCTCGTTGCGAATGTGGCCCTGTCTGGCCAAGGCCTGCAGCAACGCATTCAGCGACGCAGTTTTGGCTTCTAAGATGTTTTTGAAATGCATTTCCAAGTGTCTGTTTTTAGACAGCAAATCATTCAAGTCACGGTACAAAAACCGATGGTCCCAAATGAGTTCAAACAAGGAGTGCAAAAAGAACCAAGCGTCCTCGACATCTTTCACATCTTGGCTGGCGTCTAACAACTTCAAGATGCGCTCTTTGTAGTCGTCAAACAGGTGGCTGACCAACTGATCTTTGGCTGGAAAGTGATAGTACAAATTGCCCGGACTGATGCTCAGCTCCGAGGAAATAAGCGTGGTCGACACATTGGGCTCGCCATAGCGATTGAACAAGTCCAATGCCACGGTGGCGATGCGCTCCGCGGTGCGGCGAGGTGCTTTTTTTGCCATGCCAGGTTTTATCGTTTGGCTTTGGCTGCTGTTGGGCTGGCGCGTTTGCGCGGCGCAGTTTGGGGCTGCTTGTCTTTGAGTGCCGCCTCCAATGCCGCTACCCGCTCTTGCAGTTCGGCCACTTCTTGTGCGGTGGGCAGGCCTAAGCTTTTGAGGGCGCGTGCAACACGGTCTTCAAACATGTGTTCTAAGCGGTCAACCTTGACCCCGGCCGGTTGTACAAGGGTGGTGTTGATGCCAGAGGTGATGCCCTGTGCCAATTGGTTGAAGTGGGCGGTGGCCTCATGCAGTTTTTCTTGGGCTGCAGCTTGCGACTTGCGCTGAAAGGCCAAACCGTCGGCCACCAATGATTCAAAAGCTTTGCTGCCTTGAGCGCGCGCCTGAGCTTGTGCTTGGGCCATGGCGCCGAGGCCCGCCAGCCAAATGTCTTTGGAAGCGGTGCTGTGCAAGGAGTCGTTGGCCTTGGTTTGAGCCTTGGCCTGGGCTTGGGCAGACTTCGATGAGGTCTTGGCACTTGGTTTGGTTGCGGCTTTAGTGGCCATGAGAACTCCGTACTTCTGGGTTGGTTCAGCAAAACCTCACTTTAACCGCTGTCGAAGTGACTGCCAAGGCTTCTAAAATACAGTTTTTGAAAGAAAAAGCATGGCTGTTCTGATTACTGGCGGGGCGGGCTTCATTGGTGCCAACTTTGTGTTGGACTGGGTGGCACACACAGATGAAAAAATCATCAACTTGGACAAGTTGACCTACGCAGGCAATTTGGAGTCCTTGGCATCGCTACAGAACAACCCGCAACATGTCTTTGTACAAGGCGATATTGGCGATGACACCTTGTTGCCGGCCTTGTTGGCAGAGCATCAGCCCCGTGCAGTCTTGAACTTTGCGGCAGAAAGCCATGTGGACCGCTCGATTCATGGCCCCGGTGATTTCATTGAAACCAACATTGTGGGCACCTTCCGTTTGTTAGAGTCGGTGCGCGGTTATTGGCAAGCCTTAGGTGCAGAGGCGCAATCACAATTTCGCTTTCTGCATGTGTCAACCGATGAGGTGTACGGCAGCCTCACGCCACAAGATCCGGCCTTCAGTGAAGACAACAAGTACGAGCCCAACAGCCCGTACAGTGCCAGCAAGGCGGCCAGCGACCACTTGGTGCGCGCGTGGCACCACACGTATGGCTTGCCAGTGCTCACCACCAATTGCAGCAACAACTATGGGCCTTTGCACTTTCCTGAAAAGCTCATTCCATTGATGATTGTGAATGCCTTGGCTGGCAAGCCGCTGCCCGTGTACGGCGATGGCATGCAAGTGCGCGATTGGCTGTATGTCAAAGACCATTGCAGTGCCATTCGACGTGTATTAGAGGGCGGCCGTTTGGGTGAAACCTACAACGTGGGTGGCTGGAACGAGAAGCCCAACATTGAGATTGTGAACACGGTGTGTGCTTTGCTCGACGAAATGCGGCCCCGTGCGGATGGCCAGTCTTATCAATCGCAAATCAGCTATGTGAAAGATCGGCCTGGCCACGACCGTCGTTATGCCATTGATGCGCGCAAACTGGAAAAAGAATTGGGATGGAAACCAGCCGAGACCTTTGAAACCGGCATTCGCAAAACAGTGGCTTGGTATTTGCAAAACACCGAATGGGTGGTGCATGTGCAAAGCGGTGCTTACCGCGAGTGGGTTTCAAAGCAATACACGGCTTGAGCGGCATGAAAATTTTATTGCTCGGCAAAAATGGCCAGGTGGGCTGGGAGTTGCAGCGCAGCTTGGCGCCCTTGGGCGAGTCGCTGGCCTTAGACCGACACAGCACGTCGCATTGTGGAGACCTGTCCAATTTAGAAGGCTTGGCCAACACAGTTCGCCTGTACCGCCCAGATGTGGTGGTCAATGCGGCGGCCTACACCGCAGTTGACAAAGCTGAAACCGATCAGCAGACGGCCCACTTGGTCAATGCGCTGGCGCCAGAAGTGTTGGCGCGCGCTTGCGCTGCCATTGGCGCAAGCTTGATTCACTATTCCACAGACTATGTTTTTGATGGCAGCGGACATCTGCCTTGGACTGAAACCGATCCAACAGGGCCGCGCAATGTTTATGGCCACAGCAAGTTGGCCGGTGAGCAAGGCATTGCCAAGCAAGGGGCCAAGCACATCATCTTTAGAACCAGCTGGGTGTATGGCACCGAAGGCGGTAACTTTGCCAAGACCATGCTGCGCTTGGCGCAAGAGCGCGACAAAATGACCGTCATCAACGATCAGGTTGGCGCGCCTACCGGTGCAAGTCTGTTGGCTGATATCACGGCCATGGCCCTCCAAGCTTCGCAGCCCTTGTCGGGCATCTATCACTTGGCTGCGGCTGGCCAAACCACATGGTTTGAATATGCCAACCATGTGTTGGCCCAGGCCAAACGCATCAAGCCCAGTTTGAACTATGCGGTCAAAGAAGTTCTGCCTGTGCCCACGTCTGAATTTCCGACCCCGGCGCAACGTCCGCTGAACTCTAGGCTGAATTGCGCGCGCTTATCGCAGGCGCTTCAGGTGCAGTTGCCCGCTTGGCAAACGGGCGTAGACCAGTTGCTGGCAAAAATTTTGTAAATTGAGCCTTGGGCAACGGCCCAAGCGCCTTAAAAGTGTTCACAATACGGCTCTAAAAGCCTTCCCTCACATGAGCAAGTACTGACTTGCATGTTTTTTCTTTGACGGAGCAGTCATGACAGACATTGATTCTTTGGCCCACATTGCACCCCGCGACAAAGCAGAAATTTTGGCGCAGGCTTTGCCCTACATTCGCAAGTTTCACGGCAAGACCTTGGTCATCAAATACGGTGGCAACGCCATGACCGACCCTGCTTTGCAGGCCGACTTTGCTGAAGACGTGGTGCTGCTCAAGTTGGTGGGCATGAACCCTGTGGTGGTTCACGGCGGTGGACCGCAAATTGAAACTGCCTTGAAGCGTTTGGGCAAAAAAGGCGAGTTCATTCAAGGCATGCGCGTGACCGATGCCGAAACCATGGAAGTGGTGGAATGGGTCTTGGCCGGAGAAGTGCAGCAAGACATAGTGGGCTTGATCAACCAAGCAGGCGGCAAGGCCGTGGGTTTGACGGGGCGTGATGGCGGTCTGATTCGTGCCAAAAAATTAAAAATGCTAGACAACGCAGACCCCAACAAAGAGTATGACGTGGGCCAAGTGGGCGACATTGAATCGATTGACCCCAGTGTAGTCAGAGCCTTGCAAGACGATGCGTTCATTCCGGTGATCAGCCCCATTGGCTTTGGTGAAAACAACGAAAGCTACAACATCAACGCCGATGTGGTGGCCGGCAAATTGGCCAGTGTGCTCAAAGCCGAGAAGTTGGTGCTGCTCACCAACACGCCTGGCGTGTTGGACAAAGCAGGCAATTTGTTGACCGACCTCAGCGCACGCCGCATTGACGAGTTGTTTGCCGATGGCACCATCAGTGGTGGCATGTTGCCCAAAATCAGTGGCGCCTTGGATGCCGCGAAGAGTGGTGTGAATGCTGTGCACATCATCGATGGCCGTGTACCGCACGCCATGTTGTTAGAGATTTTGACCGACCAAGCCTTCGGCACCATGATTCGCAGCCACTGAGCAGGAACACCACCATGACCACCGAGACAAGTCACGAAGACAACATGCCTGAGAATGAAGAGGCTGGCGCTGCGCCCACACGCAAGCGTCCCAAGCCGGGCGAGCGTCGTTTGCAAATTTTGCAAACCTTGGCGGGCATGCTGGAGCAGCCTGGCGCCGAGCGCATTACCACTGCGGCCTTGTCTGCCAAGTTGGGTGTGAGTGAGGCAGCTTTGTACCGTCACTTTGCCAGCAAAGCGCAAATGTTTGAAGGACTGATTGATTTTGTCGAGCAGTCGGTGTTTGCGTTTGTGCGTCAAATAGCAGACCGCGAACCTGCTGGCCCAGCGCAAGTGGCACGCACTGTGGCGCTCATTTTGCAATTTGCCGAAAAGAATCCTGGCATGGCGCGCGTCATGACAGGCGATGCGCTGGTGTTTGAAAACGAGCGTTTGCAAGAGCGTATGAATTTATTGTTCGACAAACTCGAGAGCACCTTCAAGCAATCCTTGCGCGATGGTGGCATTCAAAGCGATACGCCCACTGTGGATGCGCAAGTGACGGCCTCTTTGTTGGTAGCCTTCATGATGGGCCGCATGCAGCGCTTTGCACGCTCTGGATTTAAGCGTTTGCCTTCAGAGAACTTGCAGGCCACCTTAGCGCGCATTTTGTAAACCCAAGCCCCCAAGAAAAAAAGGCACCGCAAGGTGCCTTTTTTGTATCGGTCATTATTCGAATCACCAACTCCAAAGTGTGCCGTCATGTTGCAGCCGGTTGACGGGCAAATAGGCGCGCTGGTATGGATACTTGGCCGCCAGTTTTTCATCAATGTCCACGCCGTGGCCAGGTGACTCGCCGCAATACAGCATGCCTTTTTCAAAGCGCCAGTCGTGCGGAAACACCGACAGCATTTCTTCGCTGTGCGCCATGTGTTCTTGAATGCCAAAGTTGGGTACCCAAGTGTCAAAGTGCAAGGCAGCGCCCATGCAAACGGGTGACATGTCGGTGGCGCCGTGGCAACCGGTGCGCACTTGGTACAGGCTGGCCAAATTGGCAATGACGCGCAGATGCGTGATGCCGCCCGCGTGCGTGACGGTGGTACGGATGTAGTCGATCAGTTGCTGCTCGATCAAATCTTTGCAATCCCATACTGTGTTGAAAATCTCGCCTACCGCCAAAGGTGTGGTGGTGTGATGGCGAATGAGCTTGAAGGCTTCTTGGTTCTCAGCGGGTGTGGGGTCTTCTAGCCAGAACAAGTGGAAGGGCTCCAGTTCTTTGCCCAAGCGGCCCGCCTCAATGGGCGTGAGACGGTGATGTGCGTCGTGCAACAAATGCGTATCGGGTCCTACCGCTTCGCGCACGGCTTGGAACAAGCCGGGTGTGTGACGCAAATACTTTTCGGTGCTCCAATCGTGCTCGCCAGGCAAGGGACCGTCGGCGGGTTCGTACATGCGGCCGTTGCCACTCACGCCATAAACTTTGTTCAGACCCGGAATGCCGCTTTGTGCACGAATGGCCAAGTAGCCCATCTCTTTGTGGCGCAAGACTTCGTCCACGGTTTCGGCGGTATCGCGACCGGTGGCGTGGGCATAGGACATGATGCCGGTGCGGCTGCGGCCCCCCAACAATTGGTAAAGGGGTTGCCCAGCAATTTTGGCTTTGATGTCCCACAGCGCCGTGTCGACTGCGGCAATGGCGGTCATGGTGACAGGGCCTCTGCGCCAGTAAGCACCTTTGTAGAGGTATTGCCAGATGTCTTCAATTTGTTGCGGATCACGACCAATCAAGCAAGGAATGACATGCTCTTCTAAGTAGCTCACCACGGACAGTTCGCGACCATTCAATGTGGCGTCACCAATGCCCGTCAGGCCTTCGTCGGTTTCAATTTTGAGCGTGACGAAATTGCGGCCAGGGCAGCAAACAATGACACGGGCAGCAGTGATTTTCATAATTAATTTTTGAGCAAGAGTGCAACTTAAACATCTAAGGTGATGGCAAATTTCACAGTGGCATCTACCCCTTGATGAATCACTTGATCGTGCCAATAGGCAACGCGTTCAAACCATTGTGTGTTGTGGGGCAACTCGGTGCCCCATAAATCTGACCTCGACAACAAAGCTTTCAAGCTGCCCGCTGCATCTGCCACTTGAGTTTTCCCAATGGCCAACAAGCTCTCGGCTTGCGGATCGTTCACGCTGTAGGTGTGCCCTTGTTCATCAATGGCCAAGGTGTAACGCAGAAAGATGGCCGCCGCCAATGCATGGTGTTCAAACGATTGACCTTTGACCATTTGACCCAAGACAGAAGGTGGCCAGCGTTGTGGAATCTTTTGCGAACTGTCGGTGGCAATTTGATGCACGCTGTGCTTCAAGTACGGATTGCCAAAACGCTGGATGAGTGCGTCGCGGTAATCGGCCCAATCGGTACGGCTTAAATGTGGCGCCACTTCATGGCTCATCAAGCGCTGTACATATTCTCGAATGTGATCGGCGCCAATGCATGACGCAATGTAAGGTCGTCCCGTGATGGCGCCCATCAATGCCATGGCCGAGTGGCTGCCATTGAGCATTCGTAGCTTGGCCTCTTCGTAGCTGTGCACATCGGGTGTAACGCGAACACCGCACTTGGCCAGCAAGGCGGCATCGGCGGGGTCTACAAACTTATCTTCAATGACCCATTCCCAAAATGTTTCGGTGCTGAGGGCGCAGTCGTCGATCAAGCCCAAAGCGTCTTTGGCTGCCGTGGCAACCTCGTCTGTTGCTGCAGGCACGATGCGATCGACCATGCTGCAGGGGAAGGCGCAGTGGGTGTCCATCCATTCCACGAGCGCTGCATCTTGTGCAGTTGCCGTGGCGTGAATCAAGACTTGAAGTTTGTGGCCGTTGCCTTGCAGGTTGTCGCAAGAAGCAATGGTGAGACCTGCATGGCCTGCTGCATGGCGCAAACGCAAGCCGTCAATCAGCAATTGCGCAAGGGCTGGCGTGTAGCCTTTTTCTGTAACGGTGAGAGTGATCCAGCGGGTGCTTGGTGCCGCAATGGCATTCACCACGCTGTGTCGTTCTGTGGTGGCCACACTGGTTTGCCAAAGGGCGCCGGGCACTTGCCACTCAACGCCAGCAGCACCTGCAATGCGCACGGCATACAAGCCGTCTTGGGCGCGCAGTTTGTTGACCAAACCCGGTTGTGTCATGCCCACGCCATGAATGCCCCAACGCGAATCGCCCTCGCGCAGCAGTTGATCAAACACCATGGCTTGGTGTGCGCGATGAAATGCACCTAAGCCCAAATGCACAACGCCTGTTTCTGTGGACTTGGGTATATAGCCCGGTGTTTTGACGGAATCAGAAACTTGGTGAAGCGTAGTGCGCGAGAGCTTGTGTTCAGACATGTCAGTTTTTCAGTTTGGCTTCGGAGGCTTGAATTTCTGACCATGTGGCGTCGTCAATCCAAATGCCGTTTTGCGTGCGGTCAGCACGTGCTGTGCGCTCGGGTTCACCGGCCAAGACCACGCCTTCGGTGCCTGGTGCATCGGGACTTTGACGCAACCAATCTTCAAAGGCCAAAGCTTCTTTTTCAAAACTGTCTTGAGTGCCTAAACGCACAGGATCGATGATCATCGTCAGCATGCCATTGAGCACAGCGCGTTTGTCGTCGGCTTCGCGGTGCCAGGTGCCGCTACCCGTCAACGCGCCGCCCAACAACTCGCAGGCCATGGCCATGCCAAAGCCTTTGTGGTCGCCAAAAGTCATGAGAGCGCCAAACAAACCATTCGATTGCGGCACCACCACCACACCGGGGTTGTTGGTGGGATGGCCTTTTTCATCGATCAAATAACCATCGGGCACTTGCTCGCCTTTGTTGTGCGCCACGCGCATCTTGCCTTGTGCCACCCGGCTGGTGGCAAAGTCAAGCACGAAGGGTTTTCGGTTGCCCATCGGTACGCCAATGCAGCAAGGGTTGGTGCCAAAGCGACCATCACCCCCGCCAAAGGGCGCCACCACTGGGCGAGACAAGACATTGACAAAATGCACCGATACCAAGCCTTGCGCCACCGCCATTTCGGCAAAGTGACCAATGCGGCCCAGGTGATGTGAGCGACTGAGCGCCACCGTGCACACACCGTATTGCTTGGCGCGCTCGATGCCCATCTGTATGGCTTGCACACCTGTGATTTGGCCGTAACCACGCTGGCCGTCCAAGTTGAGCAAGGGGCCGGTGTCGAGTACCACTTTGACGCCGGTGTTGGGGTTCAAACCACCTTCCAAAACGGCATCGACATAGCGCGGCACCATGCCCACACCATGCGAGTCATGACCGCTTAAATTGGCCATGACCAAATTGGCGGCCACTTGCTCGGCTTCTGCCGCCTCACTGCCGGCCATTTGAATGATGCCGGCAATTTGTTGTTGCAGTTGTGCGGCGGGAATGCATTGACTCATAAAAACTTTCTATCCGTGAGGCGCTATACAGATGGCATGGCAACAGAAGTGGCTTACATCACTGCGCCAACTTGCCAAGGTACAAATTCGTTTTGGCCATAGCCATGCCGTTCGCTCTTGGTGGGTTCGCCTGAAGCCGCCTTCAAAATCATTTCGAAAATGCGCTGACCCATCTCGGCAATGCTGACACCGCCGTCCACGATCTCACCGCAGTTGAGGTCCATGTCCTCTTCTTGTTTTTTCCACAAGGCTGAGTTGGTGGAAAACTTCAAGCTAGGTGATGGGGCGCAGCCATAGGCACTGCCGCGGCCTGTGGTGAAACAAATGAGGTTGGCGCCGCCAGCCACTTGGCCTGTAGCACTGACGGGGTCGTAACCGGGCGTGTCCATGTAGACGAAGCCATGCGTGTTGACGGGTTCTGCATATTCATAAACTGCTTGCAAGTTGCTGGTGCCACCTTTGGCCACAGCGCCCAGCGATTTTTCTAAGATGGTGGTGAGGCCACCCGCTTTGTTGCCAGGCGAGGGGTTGTTGTTCATCTCACCGCCGTTGATTTCGGTGTATTTCTCCCACCAGTGGATGCGGTCAATCAGCTTTTGTGCCACTTCTGGTTTCACGGCGCGACGTGTGAGCAAGTGTTCAGCGCCATAAATTTCGGGTGTTTCACTGAGAATGGCCGTGCCGCCGTGTTGTACCAACAAGTCGACAGCAGCACCCAATGCTGGGTTGGCGCTGATGCCTGAGTAACCATCGGAGCCACCGCATTGAAGGCCTACGGTGATGTGTTCTGCACTGCATGGCTCGCGCTTCACTTGATTGGCACGCGGCAACATTTCTTCAATGAGGGCAATGCCTTTTTCAACTGTGAGGCGAGTGCCGCCGGTGTCTTGAATGTTGAACACCTTGAGGGTGTCGCCTTCACGCAAACTGCTGTGAGCCAGCCAGGTGTTGAGTTGGTTGGTTTCGCAGCCCAAGCCTACCACCACCACGCCCCAGAAGTTGGCATGTGTGGCATAGCCAGCCAAGGTGCGCTCTAGTAGCTTCATACCCAAGCCTTCGGTGTCCATGCCGCAGCCTGTACCGTGCGTTAAAGCGACCACGCCGTCGACGTTGGGAAAGTTAGCCAGTGCGGCAGGGTTGTTGCGTTTGGAAAAATGATCGGCAATGGCACGCGCTGCTGTGGCTGAACAATTGACACTAGACAGCACGCCAATGTAGTTGCGTGTGGCGACGCGGCCATCGCTGCGCTTGATGCCCATGAAGGTGGCCTGTTTGCGCGCCGCTTCGGGCTTCACGTCTTGACCAATGGCGTAGTCACGTTCAAAGTTGCCTTTCTCAGGCCCCATGTTGAGGTTGTGCGTGTGCACATGCTCGCCAGGTTGAATGACGGCACTGGCAAAGCCAATGATTTGGTTGTAACGACGAACGGGCTCGCCCACTTGAATGGCGCGCGTGGCTACTTTGTGACCCGGCGGCACCAAGCCACGCACGGCGACCCCATCGACACTGCTGCCGCTCATCAGTTGCGAACGCGCAATGACCACGTCATCGGCGGGATGGAGACGAATGAAAAGACTCATGGTTTCAACTCAATAAAACTGTTTAGGCAACCACAGCACAAGGCCAGGAAAATAGGTAATGACGGCCAAGCTGCCCAGCAAGGGAAACAGCCAAGGCAAGATGGCCGCGGTAGTCCGTTCAACGCTGAGTTTGGCCACACGTGCCAACACAAACAAAACCATGCCCATGGGCGGGTGCAGCAAACCAATCATGAGGTTGAGCACCATGACCAAACCAAAGTGAACCAAGTCAATGCCCAGCTTTTGGCAGATGGGAACAAGGATGGGAACCAAGATGGTGATGGCTGCGGTGGGCTCTAAGAAGCAACCCACAAACAACATCAGCAAGTTGGCCAAGAGTAAAAACTTCCAGGGGTCTTGCGTGAAACCCAAGACCCAATCGCTGATGGCCGCCGTCACGCCAGTAGCGGTTAGCATCCAGCCAAAAATACTGGCGGCCGCCACAATGAACATGACTGTGGCCGTGGTTTCGACGGTGTCTAAGCAAATCTTCACAAACATTTTGAAGTGAAGTGTGCGGTACCAGAAGAATCCCAAAATAATGGCCCAGATGCAAGCTGCAATAGCACCTTCGGTGGGGGTAAATACACCGGTGGTCATGCCGCCGATGAGCAACACGGGGGTCATGATGGGCAGTACGGCTTGAAACTTGAAAAGTTTGTCGGCGATGAACAAGAATCCCAGTGCAATAAACACGGTCAATTGAGGGGGTGTTTCAAATAAGGTAACCAAACCCCAAACACCCACGGGCCAGCCAATGACAACGGCTGTTTCTGCCAGAGCCTTTAAGACACGTGGCCATTCAAACTTAACGTCTGCTCCCCAATTGTTTTTGTGGGCAAAGTAGGCCACGGTGACCATCATGAGCAAGGCCATCAAGGCGCCAGGCAAGATGCCCGCTAAGAACAAGGAGCCTACTGACACGTTGGCCATCATGCCGTAAATCACAAAGGGCAAGCTGGGTGGAATGATGGGGCCCAAGGTGGCAGATGCGGCTGTGACGCCCACTGCAAACTCGGTGCTGTAACCATGGTCTTTCATGGCCTTGATTTCAATGGTGCCAAGGCCTGCAGCGTCGGCAATGGCGGTGCCGCTCATGCCCGCGAACACAACAGAGCCCACCACATTGACGTGGCCCAAGCCGCCTTTCATCCAACCTACCAAAGCCAAGGCGTAGTTGTAGATGCGGTTGGTAATGCCGGCATTGTTCATGAGATTGCCGGCCAAAATAAAGAAGGGCACGGCCAGCAAGGGAAAACTGTCAATGCCCGACACCATGCGGTGAATCACCACAAAGGGGGGCGAGCTTTGTGTCCAGAACAAATAAATGAGAGAGGCGCCTGCCATGGCAATGGCAACCGGAATGCCACCACTCATCAGCAACAAGAACAAAATTTTTAACATCGAATTTCTTTCAGATCTTGAAACTGTGACTTAACGGTCGGTCATTTCTGACTCAGGGCGCTGCAGCACGGTGTAGCCTCGCTGCAAATGAATCCGCATGACCCAAATGGCCCGGATGCACATGGCGGCAAAGCCAACCAACACCACGCCGTAAACCAAGTTCATGGGCAAGTCGACAATGGTCATTTTGTAGTTACCAAGTTTCTCCATCATTTGATAGGTGAGAAAAGTGGCTGCACCAAAAAAGCCTATGCGCATGATGTCGACCAAGGTGTTCATGAATTTGGAAAGCCACACCGGCATGAACTTGTAAAAGAAGTCCACTTGAATGTGGTTGTTTTTGGCCACGCCAATGGTGGCGCCTGTGAACACAACGGCAATCAAAAGATAGCGGGCAATCTCTTCCGTCCACGAGGCCGAATTGTTCAGCACGTAACGGGTGAAGAATTGGTAGAAAACGGTGGCACCCAAAACCCAAAAGAAGCCTAAGGCAACCCAAGCTTCGATGGGGGTGCCAGACAAATCAACTTCTTCGTCGGTCGCGTGAAACTGGCCATCGTCGCCCATGACTTTGGGCATGGCGTCGAGGTCGGGCAGGTTGCTCATGTGGAATTCCTAGTCAAACAAATCACAGGTTGAGCAAAAGGCTCAACCTGTGTGGAGTGTGCCCTTGGCACACCTGTATCGAAATACCGATGCGATTACTTGGCTGCTTGAATCTTGTCGAAGTCAGCCTTGGTAAAGCCCATAGACTCGAGTGGCTTGTTTTTCAAGACAGCGTCTTGGAAAGACTTGCGATCGACTTGCACAATTTGCAAACCTTTTTTCTTGAACTCGTCGACCAACTCGGCTTCACGTGCTTTGATTTTGTTGGTGGCGCGAACCGCTGCTTCTTGGGTGACGTCTGTGAAAATTTTCTTTTCGGCATCAGACAGTTTGTTCCAAACGTGAGGCGCAATTTGTGTGGTCAAGCCGTCCACGATGTGACCGGTCAGCATGATGGCCTTTTGCACTTCAAAAAACTTCTTGGCTTCGATGGTGGTTAAAGGATTTTCTTGCGCTTCAACCGTGCCGTTTTGCAGGGCCAAATAAACTTCGGCAAATGCAATTGGCGTGGGGTTGGCGCCGCAAGCCTCGGGCGTGGCACGGTACGCAGGTACGTCGGGCACGCGAATCTTGATGCCCTTCATGCCGGCGCAGTTGGTGAAGGCTTTCTGGGCGGTGGTGTGACGTGCGCCGTAATACGTGTAGGCCGTTACTTGAATACCGGTCTTGGCGCGGAACTCATTGACCATTTCGGCAAACACGGGGCTCTTGGAATAAGCAATTAGGTGGTCGCCATCACGGAAGATGAAGGGGTAGTAGGCAATGCCAAAGCGGGGGTAAGCGCGCGCGGCAAATGAGGGGCCGCTGATGATCATGTCAACGGTGCCCAATGTGAGGCCTTGGTTGATGTCGGTTTCTTTGCCCAGCGTAGAGGCTGGAAACACTTGAATTTCGTATTTGCCGTTGGTGCGTTTTTTGATTTCTTCACCGGCCCAAACTGACTCCGTGTGATAGGGCTCGGACGTTTCGTACACGTGTGCCCACTTGAGCTTGGTTTGCGCTTGTGCCATGGTGCTGCCCAATGCGGCGACAAGGCCAATGGCCACCATGCTGGCACTGGCCAGTGCTTTGAGGGTGTTGCGTTTCGTTTTCATGTTGTCTCCTGTTGAGGTGTTGAAATGAGAAGGTGCTGGCGAAAAACTAAAGACGAGAAGGCGCGCTTCGCCAGCTAGCGCTGAATCGTTTGTGAGCTTGGTTCAAATGCTTTTGCATGGTTTTGCGTGCGCGCTGTGGGTCGCGCGCTTCGATGGCATCCAAAACTTCTTGGTGCTCTGCAATGGCGGCGGCCCAAGAAGCGGGGGACTCAAAGTAATCGCCCAAGCGTTCAAACAAGGGGCCATTGCGGGCTTCTAAATAAAGCTCGAGGGTGTCGTGCATGACGCTGTTGGCGCAGGCATTGGCAATGGCCATGTGAAATGCAATGTCGCTGTCGCGGGGAATGCGGCCTGCTTTGGCGTCTTTCTGCATGGCCTTGAGCGCCACGTTCATGGCCTTCATGTCTTTGACTTCGGCGTATTCAGCAGCCAGCGCTGCCATTTCTGCTTCGATCAAAGAGCGCGCGCGCATGACTTCGAGTGGGCCCCATTCAGCAGGGGTGTTGAGGGGGCTTGATGTGCTGGTTTTTTTCTTGCCCAAAGATTGGACGTAAATGCCAGAGCCTGTGCGTACTTCTATGACGCCTTCAACTTCCAACGCAATGAGCGCCTCGCGCACAGAGGGGCGGCTAAAACCCATCTGGGTGGCCAGGTCGCGTTCGGCCGGCAAACGTGATCCCACGGCAAATTCGCCCGAGGAAATCAATCCTTGGATTTGCTTGGCAATCTGGCGATACAGCCTTTGGGGTTCTGAAGTTTTCAAAGCTCAGGGAATACGAGGATTGGACAATTGGTCAGACCAGTTGCACAATCTTCACATGGAACCTGAGCGAGGGTCAAGCCAGTTTTGATACGCATAAACCCGAACTCTTCACAACATTTTTCATCATGACTTCAGTCACCATCGATCGCGTTTTTTTGCGTCAAGTCAATTTGCCGCCCAAGGTGGTTCGCACCGATGCCATTCAATCCTTTGTGACGCAAGAAACCATTTTGCTTACCTTGGTGTGCAGCGATGGCATAGAGGCCACAGGCTATGCGTACACCATCGGCACGGGTGGCAGCTCGGTCATTGCCTTGTTGAAGGATCATTTGGTGCCGCGCCTCCTTGGCAAAAACCCAGTGCACGTTGAAGCCATCTGGAAAGATTTGTTTTTTCACACGCACGCCACGGCCGTCGGTGCCATGACCAGTTTGGCGCTGGCATGCGTCGATACAGCCCTCTGGGACTGGCGCGCCAAGAGCCAACAACTGCCTTTGTGGCAATTGCTCGGCGGCGCGCAAAGCAGGGTACCGCTTTACACCACCGAAGGCGGGTGGCTGCATTTGTCGCCCGAAGAATTGGTGACGCAAACTTTGCAGGCCAAAGCCGACGGTTTCAAAGGGGCCAAGATCAAAATCGGAAGGCCGCATGTCAGCGAAGATGTGGCGCGCCTGTCGGCTGTGCGTGACGCGGTCGGCCCTGGTTTTGACATCATGACCGACGCCAACCAAGGCTTCAATCGCGCCGAAGTGGTCAGAAGAGCCATGGCCTTCGATGGACTTGATTTGGCGTGGTTAGAAGAACCCTTGCCTGCCGAAGACGTTTCTGGACACCGTCAATTGCGCGAGCACACCAGCATTCCTGTTGCGGTGGGCGAGTCGATGTACCACCCAATGCAATTCAGAGAATATTTAGAGCAAGGCGCCTGCAGCGTGGTGCAGCCCGATGTGGCGCGCATTGGCGGCATCACGCCCTGGATCAAAACAGCTCACTTGGCCGAAACCTTTGATGTACCGGTGTGCCCGCACTTTTTGATGGAGTTGCATGTCAGTTTGTGCGCCGCAGTGCCCAATGCCACGTGGGTGGAATACATTCCGCAATTGGACGACATCACGCATTCACGCATGAAGGTCAAAGATGGCTTTGCCCATCCGCCCGAAACACCTGGTTTGGGCATCGACTGGGATTGGCAAGCCATTGAAAAACGACAACAGATTCATTTGGAGATCAAAGCATGAGATTGAAGAACAAAAACATCTTGGTGACCGCAGCCGGACAAGGCATTGGACATGCCGCCGTCATGGCCATGGTGGCCGAAGGTGCCACGGTATGGGCCACCGATGTCAACCCAGAATTGCTCAAGGCTTATGCGGGTGTGGCCAATGTGCACACGGCCGTGTTGGATGTCATGAACAAAGACGATATTCAAAAACAAGTGGCCCTCATTCCGCGCATCGATGCCTTGTTCAATTGTGCAGGTGTGGTGCACGGCGGTACTATTTTGCAAGCCACCGACAAAGACTGGGACTTTGCTTTTAATCTCAATGCGCGTGGCCAGTTTTGGATGATTCAAGCCGTGTTGCCCAAAATGCTTGAGCAGGGTGGCGGCAGCATCATCAACATGGCCAGTGTGTGCTCCAGTGTCAAAGGTTTGCCCAACCGATTTATCTACGGCGCATCCAAAGCGGCCGTCATTGGTTTGACCAAAAGTGTGGCCGCAGACTTTGTGGCCAAAGGCATTCGTTGCAATGCCATTTGCCCTGGCACGGTCGACACACCTTCTTTGCAAGACCGTATTAACTCTGAAGCCGATCCTGTGCAAGCGCGCAAAAACTTTGTGGCTCGCCAACCCATGGGCCGCATTGCACAAGCGCACGAAATTGCACCCATCGTGGTCTTCTTGGCCTCCGATGAAGCGGCGTTTGCCACAGGCAATGCCTACATGGTCGATGGCGGCATGACCATTTAAGCCAATCGAGCCACCCGTTCTTATCACTTTAACTTTCTAAGAAATCCATGAACCAATACGACATGAAAGGCCGCCACGCGGTCATCACCGGCGGCGCCACAGGTTTGGGCTACGCCATTGCCGAACGCGTGCTGGCCTCTGGCGGCAGCGTTACCTTGTGGGATCGCGATGAAGCGGGCATGGCAAAAGCCGCGGCCAGTTTGAACCATCCAGGCAAGGTTCAGACCGTCAAAGTCGATGTGGCACAACACGCTTCTGTTGCGGCAGCCACGGCGTCCACTTTGAAAAACGGCCCTGTCGATGCCGTGGTCAACTGCGCTGGTATCACTGGTCCCAACACACAAGTTTGGAACTATCCCGTTGACGCGTGGCAGCAAGTGATGGACGTCAATGTCAATGGTGTTTTTTATTGCTGCCGCGAATGGGCGCCTCACCTCAAAGACCGTCCAGCAGGTCGCATCGTTAACATCGCGTCGGTGGCGGGCAAGGATGGCAACCCCAATGCCAGTGCCTACAGTGCCAGCAAGGCCGCTGTCATGGCCATCACCAAATCGCTGGGCAAAGAATTGGCCAATACCAATGTGCGCGTGAACTGCGTCACACCGGCGGCTGTCAAAACCGCCATCTTCGATCAGATGACGCCCGAGCACATTCAGTTCATGTTGTCCAAAATTCCCATGGGCCGTTTTGGCACGCCCGAAGAAGTGGCGGCCATGGTGACGTGGTTGCTGACTGAAGATTGTTCGTTCTCGACGGGCGCTGTGTTTGATTTGTCGGGTGGCCGCTCAACGTATTGAGGCGTTTTCGATCACAATCACTCCCAATCTATTTTTCATTCACTGATTTTTTGACTCAAAGGAAGTTTTCATGAAACTCGTGCGTTATGGCCAGCCCGGCAAAGAAAAACCAGGTCTTATTGACGCCGCAGGCAAGCTGCGCGACCTGAGCGGTGTGGTGTCCGATATCGGCCCCGACCAACTGTCCGATAAGGTCCTGGCCAAACTGGCCAAGCTCAAAACCGACAAGCTGCCTTTGGTCAAAGGCAAGCCGCGCATGGGTTGCCCCGTGGCCAACGTGCGCAAGTTCATTGCCATTGGTTTGAACTATGCCGACCACGCCGCCGAATCCAACTTGCCCGTGCCCAAAGAACCGATCGTGTTCATGAAGGCCACCTCTTGCATTCAAGGCCCCAACGACGAAGTGATGTTGCCGAAAGGCTCTGTCAAAACCGATTGGGAAGTGGAACTGGGCATTGTCATTGGCAAGCACGCCAGCTACGTGTCACAAAAAGAAGCTCTCGACTATGTGGCCGGCTATTGCACCATCAACGACGTCAGCGAGCGCGAATACCAAATCGAGCGCGGCGGCACATGGGACAAGGGCAAGGGTTGCGACACCTTCGGCCCCATCGGCCCTTGGATGGTCACCAAAGACGAAGTGCCCAATGTCCAAAACCTCAAAATGTTCTTGGACGTCAACGGTCAACGCATGCAAACCGGCACCACCAAAACCATGATTTTTGGTGTCACCAAGTTGGTGAGTTACGTCAGCCAGTTCATGACCCTCGAGCCTGGTGACATCATCACCACGGGCACACCACCCGGTGTGGGCATGGGCATCAAAAAAGATGGCAAGCCAGCACCCGTGTACCTCAAAAAGGGCGACGTCATGCACCTTGGCATTGAAGGCTTGGGCGAGCAAACCCAAAAAGTGGTGGCCTTCAAGCGCAAGGCTTAAGGCTCACGCGTTTCAGCCTTTTGCGTCTCGCACAAGGCTTAGCAAGGCCTCACAAGGCGAGTCAGGATTAACCCTGATTCGCCTTTTGTTTTTGCCGAGTTGGGCATTTTCATGCAAAATAGAACGAGCGTTCTATTTTTCAAATGTTCAAGGCATGACAGTACGACACATCACATCGGGTTCCTCTGCAGGTGCAGTTGCCAGTGCCCATCGTGCGTCTGACGATGGCAGCAGCCGCACCTTGATCAAAGGGCGCCAAACCAAAGCAACCATTGTCGATGCCGCCCTGGGGCTTGCGTCTCAAATCGGCTTAGAAGGCTTGTCCATCGGCGCTTTGGCAGAGGTGACCGGCATGAGCAAATCGGGCGTGTTTGCGCACTTTGGCTCCCGCGAAGAATTGCAAATTTCAGTCATCCGGGAGTACCACGACCGCTTTGAAAGCGAAGTGTTTTATCCGGCCTTGAGTTGCAAACGTGGCCTGCCACGGTTGCAATCTTTGTTTGACAACTGGATGCAACGCACCTCCACCGAAATTGATTCGGGCTGCATCTACATCAGCGGTGCCGTAGAGTTTGACGATCGGCCAGGTTTGGTGCGAGACGCCTTGGCCTCGTCGGTCAATACATGGCAAAACGCATTGCAGCGCGCTGTGGCGCAAGCCCAGGCCGAAAAACATCTGAACGCGCAAGCCGATCCGTTGCAAGTTGCCTTTGAAATTCACGGCCTCATTTTGGCCTTGCACTATGAAGCTCGTTTTTTACGCAATCCTGGCGCCGTTGACCGAGCGCGCCAAGGATTCAACACCATCGTGGCGCGCAATCAGCCCTGAGCTGCCGACGCACCCTCATTCACTCCATGCATTTTTTTGAAAGTTAAATATGCCCAGCTACACCCCACCCCTGCGCGACCTTCAATTTGTGTTGCACGAGCTGCTTGATTTAGAAAATGAACTCAAGGCCATGCCCAAGCATGCCGACACCGATGCCGACACCATCAATGCGGTGTTGGAAGAGGGCGGTAAATTCGCGGCCGAGGTGGTTTTTCCCTTGAATTTGTCGGGCGACGAAGAAGGCTGCAAACTTAACCGCGACACACACGATGTGACGGCACCGGCAGGCTTCAAAGACGCCTATGCCAAATACGTCGAAGGCGGATGGGCTGCACTCAGCGCTGAAGAAGAATACGGCGGTCAAGGATTGCCCATGGTGGTCAATCAGTGTTTCTTTGAAATGCTCAACTCGGCCAACCAAGCTTGGACCATGTATCCAGGCTTGTCACATGGCGCGCACGCCTGCTTGTCGGCGCATGGTTCACCCGCTCAAAAGAGCACCTACTTGCCAAAGCTCACCAGCGGCGAGTGGACCGGCACCATGTGCCTGACCGAACCCCATTGCGGCACCGATTTGGGCATGCTGCGTACCAAAGCCGAACCGCAAGCCGATGGCACGTATCGCTTAACCGGTCAGAAAATTTTCATCAGCGCGGGCGAGCACGATTTGGCGGGCAACATTGTTCACTTGGTGTTGGCACGTTTGCCCGATGCGCCCGTAGGTAGCAAAGGCATCAGTTTGTTTGTGGTGCCCAAGTTCAACGTGAAGGCCGATGGCTCGATTGGCGAACGCAATGGCATTTACTGTGGCGGCTTGGAGCACAAGATGGGCATCCATGGTAACGCCACCTGCCAGATGGTGCTGGATGGCGCTGTAGGCGACATGGTGGGCCAGCCCAACAAAGGTTTGGCCGCCATGTTCGTGATGATGAACGGTGCGCGTTTGGGCGTGGGCAACCAATCGTTGGGCTTGACAGAAGTGGCCTATCAAAACGCATTGGCGTATGCCAAAGACCGCATTCAAATGCGCAGCTTGTCTGGCGTAAAGGCGCCTGCCAAACCTGCAGATCCTATTTTGGTTCACCCTGATGTTCGCCGCATGTTGCTAACTGCCAAGGCCTATGCCGAAGGCGGCCGCGCATTGGCGTGCTACGGCGCTTTGTTGATCGACAAAGAATTGAACCACCCTGATGAAAAAGTTCGGGCCGATTCTGCCGAAATTTTGGCACTGTTAACCCCCATCGTGAAAGCCTTCTTAACCGACAACGGTTACCAAGCCACCACCATGTGCCAACAAGTGTTTGGTGGCCATGGTTACATCAAAGAGTGGGGCATGGAGCAGTATGTGCGCGATGCGCGCATCAACATGATTTACGAAGGCACCAACGGCATTCAGTCACTCGACTTGTTGGGCCGCAAGGTGTTGGGCAACCAAGGTGCCAGCTTGCAAAAATTTGGCAAGCTGATTGGCAAATTGGTGGCCCAAGAAATGGGCAACGAAGCCATGGCCGAGTTCATCAAACCTTTGGCCGACCTGGGTCAAAAGATGACGCAGTTCACCACCGAAATTGGCATGAAAGCCATGGGCAATGCCGACGAAGTGGGCGCAGCCTCGGTCGATTATTTGCGTGTGGCCGGGCACTTGGTGTTTGCTTATTTCTGGGCTCGCATGGCGCAAGTGGCTTTGGCCAAAATTGCAGCGGCCGAAGAAGAAGCACAGCGCCCCGATCCGTTTTACAAAGCCAAGCTGCAAACAGCGCGTTTCTACTTTGCGCGTCTGTTGCCAGAAACATTGAGTCTCATGAACACCGCGCGCTCTGGCGCCGATGTGCTCATGGACACTGACTTGGCTTTGGCCTAAGTGACATTCATTGATCAATCTTGAAGGAGACCTTGATGCGTCGTTCGATTCATTTGCAGTTTTTATTGAAGTCCAGTGTGGTGTTGGCCGCGTCTGCTTTTGCTGCCTTGGCCATGGCCAATTCACCCGTGGGTCAATGGCACACGCTGGATGACAAAACCGGTGAGCTGAAAAGCATGGTTGTGATTTATGAGCAACAAGGTGTTGTCCGTGGGCGTGTTGAAAAGGTGTTGCGCAAAGATGCCGACCCCTCTGCTAAATGTGAGAAGTGCAGCGATGACCGGAAAAACCAGCCCGTGGTGGGCATGGAGATCATTCGGGGTGCCAAAAAAGCCGGTGGCAAAAATGTCTGGGAAGACGGTGAAATTTTGGACCCTGAAAACGGCAAAACGTATGGCCTTCGCCTGACCCCTATTGAAAATGGCGCGAAATTAGAAGTGCGCGGTTCGATCGGCCCCTTTGGCCGTACCCAAACTTGGGTTCGCGTACCCGGTACCAATTGAAATCATTGATCCAAACGAAAGACACAACAGCATGTCAGACATCTTGACCCACCTCGATGGCGGAGTGATGACCCTCACTCTCAACCGCCTTGACAAAAAGAACTCTATCACTGGCGACATGTACGCCGCCATGGCGCAGGCCATTGATCAGGCCCAAGCCGACCCCGCCACCCGCGTGTTGGTGATACAAGGCCATGAGTCCATCTTCAGTGCGGGCAATGACATTGGTGACTTTTTGAACAAGCCACCTTCGACAGTCGACTCGCCAGTGTTTCATTTCATGCGCGCACTCAGCACCTTTGAGAAGCCGGCCATTGCCGCTGTCGCGGGCCCTGCTGTGGGCATCGGCACCACATTGCTGTTTCATTGCGACTTGGTCTACGCAGGCGACAACGCTGCGTTCTCTATGCCCTTTGTGAATTTGGGTTTGTGCCCAGAGTTTGCATCGAGCGTATTGGCACCGCAAATGTTTGGCTATCACCGTGCTGCCGAAGCTTTGCTCTTGGGCGAAGCCTTCTTTGCTGAAGCCGCCCTCGAAATTGGTTTGGTCAACCGCGTAGTGCCCCCCACAGAAGTCAATGGCTATGCGCAAGCACAAGCCAAAAAACTGGCGGCCAAACCCTTGTCCTCTTTGGTTGAAACCAAACGCTTGATGAAGGGTGGTCAGTCCAAAGCCTTGATTGAGCGGATGGGCGAAGAAGGTCAAAGTTTCCGCCGAATGCTGACCGAGCCTGCTGCGCGCGAAGCTTTTGGTGCCTTCATGGAAAAACGCAAGCCCGACTTCTCTAAAATCTAAGTTGAACCGCCAACCTAGATTGCACCATGACTTCTTCTCGCGCAGACACCCCGCCTCAGGTCAACTTTGAACCTGAGTTCATCGAAGGTTTGCGCGAGATCTACGAAGACAAAATTCTCTTCAACCAATGGATGGGTTTGAAGATTGAAAGCATTCAGCCCACGGGCATCGTGGCGCATCTCAGCATGAAGCCTGAGTTGGTGGGGCACTTTGCGTACCACCGCATTCATGGCGGTGTGATCAGTGCCGTTCTCGATGCCATGGGCAGCTTGGCGGTGATGGCGGCGCTAGGCGCCAAGCACATGGATGAATTGCCTGCCAAAAGGCTAGAGCGCTTCGCTCGGCACAGCACCATTGATTTGCGCGTAGACTTTTTGCGCCCTGGCATTGGCGACCAATTTGTCATTCATGCCGAGGCCGTTCGCGTAGGCGCTAGGGTGGGCAATGCGCGCATGGAGTTTCGTGCAGCCGACGGCAAATTGCTGTCGACAGGCACCGCGGCTTACCTCACGTCTTAAGCTGCAGGCACGGGCGTGGGTTTGCCCGAGGCGTCAATGGCCACATAGGTCAAACGCGCTTCCGTCACCTTGATGAATTCGCCTTGGTTGGAGAAACGTTCGGCAAACACTTCCACTTGAACCGTGATAGACGTCTTGCCGACGCGTGTGATCTTAGAAAAGAACGAGAGCAAGTCACCCACCTTCACAGGTTGTTTGAAAATGAACTCGTTCACCGCGACGGTAGCCATGCGGCCACGCACGCGTCTGGCAGGCAACACGGCACCCGCCAAGTCAACCTGTGCCATGACCCAGCCGCCAAAAATGTCGCCATTGGCATTGCAGTCAGCGGGCATGGGAATGACCTTGAGCACCAGCTCTTGATCGGTGGGCAAAGCTACTTTTTCTGGCAAGTTCATAGGAGGGCCTTGGGTGATTGCATCAATACAGGAGCACAATGTTGGCTTGATTTTGATTCAGATTGTGACCCATGCGCCATCACGGTGAAAGTTCTTCCGCCCAAACAGCACCCGCCTCACCGGGCGCAGCCGTTGCGCAGCCCCCTCAACAAGACTCTGACGGCCGTACGCTGAAGCGTTTGTTGCCCTATTTGCTGGCTTACAAATGGCGGGTTGCTGCTGCTTTGTCCTTCATGGTGGGCGCCAAGCTGGCCAACGTCAGCGTGCCTATTTTGCTCAAAAACTTGGTCGATGCCATGAGCTTCAAGCCAAGTGATCCCGCGCAAGTGTTGGTGGTGCCAGCTGCCTTGCTGGTGGGCTATGGCGCATTGCGCCTCATGACCTCTGCCTTCACAGAACTCAGAGAGTTGGTGTTTGCCAAAGCCACTCAAGGCGCAGCACGCAGCATTGCGCTAGAAACCTTTCAGCACTTGCACGCCCTGAGCTTGCGTTTCCATTTGGCCCGCCAGACTGGTGGTATGACGCGTGACATCGAGCGCGGCGTGCGCGGTATTGAGTCGCTCATTTCTTACTCGCTGTACAGCATCGTGCCCACCCTCATTGAGGTGGCCTTGGTCTTGACAATTTTGGCGGTCAAGTTTGATGCATGGTTTGCATGGATCACCTTGGCGGCGTTGGGCTTTTACATTTTCTTCACGGTGCAGGTAACAGAGTGGCGTACACACTTTAGAAAACAAGCCAATGAATTTGATTCAGCGGCGCACACCAAAGCCATCGACTCCTTGCTGAACTACGAAACCGTCAAGTACTTTGGCAACGAGGCCTACGAAGCCAACCGTTATGACGAAAGTTTGGAGCGCCTTAGAAAAGCGCGCTTGAAATCTCAAACCTCCTTGTCGCTTCTCAACACGGGCCAACAACTGATCATTGCGGCCGCATTGGTGGCCATGCTGTGGCGCGCCACGCAAGGTGTGGTGGACGGCCGCATGACCTTGGGTGATTTGGTCATGATCAATGCCTTCATGATTCAGCTCTACATTCCCTTGAACTTCCTGGGTGTGCTGTACCGCGAAATCAAACAAAGCCTGACCGATCTCGACAAGATGTTTGTGTTGATGGACCGCGAGCGTGAAGTGGCCGATGTGCCCAACGCACCCGAACTCAATTGCCAGCACAGCGCGCACTTGAAGTTTGAGAATGTGTCGTTTGCCTATGAGTCAGACAGACCCATCTTGCACAACATCAGCTTCGAAATTCCTTCGGGTAAAACTGTTGCTGTGGTGGGCCCCTCTGGCTCTGGCAAATCGACGCTGGCGCGATTGATGTTTCGTTTCTATGATGTGCAGCAAGGCCGCATTACCATCAACGGTCAAGACATTCGGCAGGTGACGCAGCACAGCGTGCGCAAGTCTTTGGGCATCGTGCCGCAAGACACAGTGTTGTTCAATGACACCGTGGCTTACAACATTGGCTACGGCAGAACGGGTGCCACGCAGGAAGACATTGAAACGGCGGCCAAAGCTGCGCGCATTCATGACTTCATTGTGTCAACCCCCAAAGGCTATGCCACCTCGGTGGGCGAACGCGGCCTGAAGTTGTCGGGCGGTGAAAAACAACGCGTGGCCATCGCCCGTACCTTGCTCAAAAATCCGCCCATCTTGGTCTTTGATGAAGCCACGTCGGCACTCGACTCCGCCAATGAGCGCGCCATTCAGGCCGAGCTGGCCAATGCCGCCCAAAACAAAACCACCCTGGTCATTGCCCACCGTTTGTCGACGGTGGTCGATGCGCACGAAATTTTGGTCATGGAAGCGGGTCACATCATTGAGCGCGGCAACCATGCCCAACTGTTGCAATTGAATGGCCGTTACGCGCAAATGTGGGCTTTGCAGCAAAACTCTGAAGCCGGTGCGGGATAATGCAGGCATGGAAACCAAGTGGCTTGAAGACTTTGTGAGCTTGGCTGAAACGCGAAGTTTCAGCCGGTCGGCGCAACTTCGCCATGTCACACAACCTGCGTTTTCCAGGCGCATTCAGTCGCTCGAGGCTTGGGCCGGCGTTGCATTGATCGACCGCAGCTCTTACCCCACCCACCTCACGCCTGCAGGTGAAACGCTTTATGCACAAGCATTGGAACTTCTGCAGTCCTTGCACAACACGCGCGACACGGTGCGCTTGCAAGGCTTGGCAGAGCAAGATCTGATGGCCTTGCTAGACCCTTCTTCGCAAAAATCTTGATTGGCAACACACCATGACTTCAACTTTAACCCTGACCCGTCCCGATGATTGGCATTTGCATGTGCGCGATGGCGCTGCTCTGCAAACGGTGGTGCCGCACACCGCCGCCCAATTTGGCCGCGCCATCATCATGCCCAACCTGAAGCCACCCGTCACCACGGCCGAGTTGGCCGTGGCCTACAAGGCGCGCATCATGGCAGCCGTGCCCAAGGGCGTGGCCTTTGAGCCGCTCATGACCTTGTACCTTACTGACAATTTGCCACCTGAAGAAATCGTCAAAGCCAAAGCCGCAGGCGTGGTGGCCTGCAAACTTTATCCTGCAGGTGCCACCACCAACAGCGATGCTGGCGTCACCGATTTGAAAAAGATTTATCCCACGTTAGAAGCCATGCAAAAGGTGGGCATGTTGTTGTTGGTGCACGGCGAAGTGACCAGCAGCGACATCGATTTGTTCGACCGTGAAGCCGCCTTCATTGACACGCAACTCATCCCATTGCGCCGTGATTTTCCCGAACTCAAAATTGTGTTCGAGCACATCACCACCAAAGATGCCGCCGACTATGTCATGTCAGCCGATCGCTTTGTCGGCGCCACGCTCACCGCGCATCACTTGCTCTACAACCGCAATGCCATCTTTACGGGCGGCATTCGCCCGCACTATTACTGCTTGCCAGTGCTCAAGCGCGAAACGCACCGTGTGGCCTTGCTCCAAGCAGCCACCTCGGGCAATACGCGTTTCTTTCTGGGCACCGACAGTGCGCCGCACCCAGCACATTTAAAAGAACATGCCTCCGGCTGCGCTGGGTGCTACACCGCACACGCCGCCATGGAGATGTACGCAGAAGCCTTTGACAGTGTGGGCAAGTTGGCCCAACTCGAAGCCTTTGCCAGCTTCAATGGCGCCGATTTTTATGGCTTGCCACGCAACACGGGCACCATCACCTTGAAGCGTGAGTCTTGGACGCCGCCAGAGAGTTTCCAATTTGGTGAAGCTGATTTGAAACCCTTGCGCTCGGGTGAAGCTTTGCCATGGCGTGTGGCCTAAGCCGCATTGATTGGTCTGCGCCTTGGCTTCTCCCTTGGCGTAACACAGGCGAGCGCATTGCCCAAGCTGTGTCGCAAGGCGCATCTGTGGCCGAAGCCTGTAATGCCGCGCGGACGCAGTGCCCTGTGCAATTTGTGCCCCAAGATCAATTGCCCGAAGGCATGCCTTACGAGCAATACATTTATGACCGTGCTGCAGTGCCCACACGCGATGGCTTGCACGACTTCTTCAATGCCTTGTGTTGGTTGACTTTTCCGCTGGCCAAAAAACAACTCAACCAAGTGCAAGCTGCCGCCATTCAAGCGCAAGGCGTGGGTGCAGTGCGGGGCGCAGTGCGCGATGCCGTGACGGTGTTTGACGAAAACGCCTGCTTGTTGCAAGTCGACGATGTCATTTGGGATGCGCTGATAAGACGAGATTGGCAGGCGGCATTTGTGGCACACCGAGGGCTTTGGGACGCTGCGCACATGCAAATTTTTGGTCATGCGGCCTTGGAAAAACTGGTGGCGCCCTACAAAGCCATCACGGTTCACATGTGGCGGGTGCCCCAGCAAGTGCCCTTGCCCGAGTGGGACGCATGGTTGGCCCATGACTTGCAGGCCGAAAAACTGGCCAGCAAGCCGTTTCTGCCTACCCCTGTGCTGGGCATTCCGGGCTGGTGGTCAGACAATGAAGCCCCCGATTTTTACCAAGACACCCAGGTTTTTCGCTTGCCCAGAGTGGCCTAAAAGCCGTGCTATTTTGAGGAATTAAGACCCCCCACTTGATTTTGTTGGTCTGACCCCTAACATTCGAACTGTGCGCTTGGCCTTCGCTGGGCGGTGGAACTTTATTCCTCATGAAACGTATTCTTTTATTTGTATTGACCAACTTGGCCGTGGTGCTGGTGTTGGGTGTGGTGGCCAGTTTGTTGGGCGTGAACAGATTCCTCACCTCCAATGGTTTGGACCTGACCGCACTGCTGGGCTATGCCTTGATCATGGGTTTTGGCGGTGCCTTCATCTCTTTGCTAATCAGCAAGCCCGTGGCCAAATGGAGTTCGGGTGTGCGCGTCATTGAGCAGCCCAGCAATGCCGACGAAAAATGGCTGGTGGATACCGTTCGTAAATTTGCAGACAAATCAGGCATTGGCATGCCTGAAGTGGGTATCTTTGAAGGCGACCCCAATGCCTTTGCCACTGGCGCCTTCAAAAACTCGGCCTTGGTTGCCGTGTCGACAGGCTTGTTGCAAAACATGACGCACGAAGAAATCGAGGCCGTGTTGGCGCACGAAGTGGCGCACATTGCCAACGGTGACATGGTCACCATGACCCTCATCCAAGGCGTCATGAACACCTTTGTGGTCTTCTTGTCGCGCGTGGTGGGCTATGCAGTCGACAGCTTCTTGCGCAAAAACGACGAAGAAAACACCGGCCCAGGCATGGGCTACTGGATTACCACCATCGTGTTGGACATTGTGTTGGGCTTTGCCGCTGCCATTGTTGTGGCTTGGTTCAGCCGTCAGCGAGAGTTCCGCGCCGATGCGGGTGCCGCAGATTTGATGGGTCGCAAGCAACCCATGATGAACGCACTGGCCCGTCTGGGCGGCTTGCACACCGCCGAATTGCCCAAGAGCGTGGCTGCCATGGGCATTGCGGGTGGCATTGGTCAGTTGTTCTCAACGCACCCGCCCATTGAAGAACGCATTGCCGCTTTGCAAAACAGCTGATCTTTTCATTTGCAAGTTCCAAAACGGGCCTGGATGGCCCGTTTTTTTTGAGCATTCGCCTGTGAAGTCTTTTCGGGCGGGTAACTCAAGAGACTTTGTCTCTGTCAGCGCTCCGATATAGTGGCGGGGTGCCCAGATTTCTTCCGACCCCCCTCCAACGCCTGATCACGCTCACGCGATTGCAGAACACACGGCGTTTTGATCGGCTGCCGCCGTCTGTCAAAGGCATGGTGTGGATGGCTTTGGGTGGTATTTCTTTTTCTTTGTTGAATACCATCGCGCGGTCCATTGCCATGCAAATGGACCCGTTCGAAGCGCAGTTTTTGCGCTACTTTTGCGGTTTGCTCATCATGCTGCCCTTGCTTTGGTACCAAGGCTTGGCGGCTTATGTGCCCAATGACATCAAGGGCCAGTTTTGGCGCGGGGGTGTGCACACGGTCGGCCTCATTTTGTGGTTCATTGCGTTGCCGCAAATTCCGCTGGCCGACATGACCGCCATTGGTTTTACCGGCCCCATCTTCATCATGTTGGGTGCCGCTTGGTTTTTGGGTGAGCCCATGCGCAAAGACCGCTGGATTGCCGCCGGCATTGGGTTTTTGGGCGTGCTGGTGGTGGTGGTGCCCAATCTTTCAGGCTCGGGGGGCTGGTACAACTTGGTGATGCTGGCTTCATCGCCTGTTTTTGCCGCTTCATTTCTCATTACAAAGCACCTAACCCGCACAGAAAAGCCGGGTGTCATTGTGATGTGGCAATCGCTCACAGTCACCTTGTTCAGCCTGCCTTTGGCCTTGCTGCATTGGCAAGCGCCCACCTTGTGGCAGTGGGTGGGCTTCATGGTGGCAGGCGTTTTAGGCACGGTGGGCCACTACAGCCTCACCAAAGCTTTCAGCATTGTCGATATTTCAGCCACGCAGTCTCTGCGCTTTTTAGACTTGGTGTGGGCTTCACTGCTGGGCTGGTTGGTGTTTGGCGATGTGCCCAGTCAATGGACTTGGATTGGTGCCTTCGTGATTTTGCTATCAACTGTGTGGATTGCGCGCAGAGAAGGACGCAGACGTGAAACACCTGCTGCGACCAACTCCTCAGAAACTTAAGCGTCTAGCGGCGGGTTGCTGATGCCACTGGCCACATGGCCTGCGGGCACATGTTGTGCAGCCGATTCAATGTGGCCTGTTTGGTCGTCAAAGAAAAAGTCGGGTTCGAACTCTTTCAAAAATTCCCCTTTGGGCAAGCCGCCCAAGAACATGGCCTCGTCGACTTCAATGTTCCATTCCATGAGGGTGCGAATGGCGCGCTCGTGCGCAGGTGCACTGCGCGCTGTGACCAAGGCCGTGCGAATGCGCATGGCCGGCGTGCCCTCTTGTTGCAGTCGATGAAGCGCCGCCAGCAAGGGTTTGAACGGCCCGGCCAACAAAGGCTGCGCAGCCTTGGCTCGCTCGTGCGCTTGAAATGCCGACAAGCCTTCTGCTTGAAAGACCCGCTCGGCTTCATCAGAAAACAACACGGCATCGCCGTCGAATGCAATGCGCACTTCGTGGGGGTGTGCTTCGGAGGCATGCGCTGAATGTGGATAGACCTGCGCAGCGGGCACACCCGCATCGAGGGCCGCACGGACATCCGACAAATGCGTCGACAAAAACAAGTTGGCGTTGAGCGGCTTTAAATACCGCCAGGGCGATTGGCCGCGAGTGAAACTGCCACGCTGAATGGGCAGGCCGTAGTGCTGTGCCGATCGGAACACCCGCATGCCAGATACAGGATCGTTGCGCGACAAAATGACCACTTCAACCCGCTGCGTTTGCGCATCGTTAAAGGCCAGCAATTTCTTGACCAAAGAAAAAGACACACCCGGTTTGGCAGGCTCTTCTAAGCGTTCAAGTTGCAGCTTCATGTAGGCGCGGTCATCGCCTTGTTCAAAGACTTGGTTCTCTTCTTCAAAATCAAACAAGGCGCGCGATGAAATCGCCACCACCAATTGACCGTCTAAGCTGGCTGCCATGGTGCGCTCCTAAGTTGATGCAGGTTCAACGAACCCATTGATTGAGTTCCATGATGGGCATGAGGACGGCCAGCACAATGAGCATGACCACTGCGCCCATGGCCACAATCAGCAAGGGCTCGAGGATGGTGGCAAGCGCCAAAGCGCGGCGTTGTACATCGGCCGAGAGTTGTTGCGCGGCGCGTTGCAACATGATGGGCAATTGCCCCGTCTGCTCGCCCAAGCGCGCAAACATGGCCAGCAAACTGGGGAAGCGTTTCTTTTGGCTCATGGCCATGGCCAAGGGTGCACCTTCTCGCACCAACACCAAGGCATCGAGCACGTCTTCTCGCATGGCTTGGTTAGACAAGGTGTCGGCAGCAGATTGCATGGCCTTTAAGATGGGCACGCCTGCAGCCGTGAGCATGGCCAAGGTGCTGGCAAAACGCGCAGTGTTGTAGCCCGTGGCCAGTCTGCCCAGAATGGGCAATTGCAAAAACGCCGCATCAAATTGAATGCGCAAGCGCGGACGTTTTAAGGCTTGGTGAATGCCCAGCCACGACAAGCCCAGCAGCAGAACCAGCGTCCAGCCATGGTTGCGAACAAAATCACTGATGGCCAACATGGCCACGGTAAGGCCAGGCAGCTTACGTTGGCTGCCAGTGAACACTTGGGCCACTTGCGGCACCACAGTGCTCAGCAAGAAAATCACAATCAGCAAGGCAATGGCACTGACGATGGCAGGGTACAAAGACGCGCTGAGCAATTTGGCCTTGAGCGTTTGTTGGTCTTGTAAATCGTCGGCCAATTGGGTGAGGACTTGGCCCAAATTGCCGCCTTGCTCGCCCGCACTGATGACCGCGGTGTAGAGCGAAGAAAATTCTTTGGGGTGTTGCGCCATGGCCTTGGCCAAGCCCAAGCCAGCATTGACCTCAGCGCGCAATTGCGCCACCAAGTGGGCTTGCTTCTCGGATTCGGCTTCGTCACTTAAAGCGGCCAATGCGCGCTCTAGTGGCAGCCCGCTGCTGACCAGACTGGCCAACTGCCGAGTCCACACAGCCAAGGCATTGGGTGAGAAGCATTGGCGCGAACCGATGTTGGTTTGCCAAATGCTTTGGGTGTTTTTTTCAGTAGCATTTGCGCTCAAGGCCTGCACCGAAAGCGGCACCAACGCTTGCGCACGCAATTGGCTGCGTGCTGCTTTGGCACTGTCGGCCTCGATCACGCCTTTGCGCAAGGCGCCATCGTTTTGCAGAGCTTCATAAGAATAAGCAGGCATGGCGTGGTGAAGGTTCTGTGTCTTTATCGGTCAAAGTAAAGCAGGCCAATTTGACCATTGACCAAGCTGTGTGGCCCAGACAATTTGGCCACATTGCCCACTTCTTTGTTGATGCCCAGGGTGCTGTACCAAGCCCACTGTCTCGACAGGCTGTGCTTGTAACTTAAGCCTGAGCCAACAGAGCCCGTGCCTGTGGTGAGACCGCCAGCGCCAATGCGGTGAATGCCGGCGGCGGTTCGCCAATGTTCTGCGGGTGCCCAAGTTAGGCCAGAGCTAAGGCTAAGTTCGCTGTGACTGGACAACGGCCATGCATAGGAGACCCCCAACCCCAAAGTGCTGCTGTCGCCGCGGTTGAGTAAATCTTGCGTCCACTCTACGCCTGCAGACCAACGGTCGGTGATGCGCACATTGGCCAAGACACGGCTTCTAAGCGTCTTTCGGCCAGGCTCAAAAACATCAAAGCCCTCGTTGGTGTTGAGGTTGTGAATTCGCATCGACAAACCTAAGCTGATGTCGTTTTTTTCAATCCATTGGTAACTGAGACTGGGTTCTTTTCGAAAACTGTTAAAGCGCAACCACTCTTGGCCATCGCCAATGCCGACGCGCCATCGGCCATAGCGCAAACCCAAAACGGGTCGAAGTTTTGCGCTGCGAGAGGCTTGATTGATATCGTCTGCACGAACGCGCATGCCCAGTGTGTAGTTCCATGGCGTTGCTGCTTCGGGCGTGTCTGGCTTTGCAGTGGGTGCATCGGTTGCATCGGCCATGCTGCTTGGTTGTGCCTGACAGATGCCGCAAAACAAACTCAACAAACCAGTCAAGGAGAGGCGGAGCGTGCGCAGACTTGGCATGCTGAGGTCAGTCGCGCGTCACGCGCAGCAACTCTTCGGCTTTGGTTATGCCCAACTGAACCAAGCGCTCGCCGTCTTCGCGCATGAGCACCATGCCGCCCGCGACAGCTGCTTCGCGGATGTTGGCTTCAGCTTGTTTGGCATGAATTTGGGCCCGCAATGCGTCGTCTGTGACCAGTAATTCAAAAATGCCAGTGCGCCCTGCATAGCCTGTTTGACCGCAGTGTGTGCAGCCTGTGCCTTGGCAGTGCGTGCAAACTTTTCGCACCAAACGCTGCGCCAACACTCCCAGCAAAGAAGAGCTAAGCAAGAAAGGTTCAATGCCCATGTCGGTCAGGCGCGTGACGGCACTGGCAGCATCGTTGGTGTGCAAAGTGGCCAGCACCAAGTGACCTGTCATGGAGGCTTGGATGGCAATTTGCGCGGTTTCAAAATCGCGAATCTCGCCAATCATGATGATGTCTGGGTCTTGTCGCAAAATGGCGCGCAAGGCTTTGGCAAAGGTTAAATCAATTTTGGCATTGACTTGCGTTTGACCCACGCCCGCCAGTTCATATTCAATCGGGTCTTCCACCGTCATGATGTTGCTGCCCGTGGCGTCCAAACTCTGAAGTGCGGCATACAGCGTGGTGGTTTTGCCAGAACCAGTAGGGCCTGTGACCAAAATCAAACCATGCGGCTGGGTGACCAATTGTTGGAAGCGCTCTAAGGTGCGACCTTGCAAGCCCACCGAGGGCAAGCTAAGCCGTGTTTCCGATTTGTCGAGCAAGCGCAGCACGGCGCGTTCGCCATGGGCACTTGGCAAGGTGGAGACCCGCACATCGACTGCGCGTGAGCCCAAGCGCAAACTGATGCGGCCATCTTGTGGCAAACGTTTTTCGGCAATGTCGAGCTCGGCCATGATTTTCAAGCGAGAAATCAGGGCTGCATGCAAAGCGCGGTTGGGTTGTACCACTTCGCGCAAATTGCCATCGACCCGAAAGCGCACACTCGAGTGTCGCTCGTAGGGTTCGATGTGAATGTCGCTGGCGCCATCGCGCGCGGCTTGCGTCAGCAGTGCATTCAGCATCCGAATGATGGGTGCATCGTCGCTGGTCTCTAGCAAATCTTCGACGGCGGGCAGCTCTTGCATCATGCGAGACAAGTCGGCCGCCGATTCCACTTCGCTCACCACAGCGGCGGCGCTGGATTCACCCGGACCGTATTGCTGGGTGTAGGCCTGACTGATGCGCTGCTTTAAAAGTGCGGGCGTTTCTCTGGCTATCTCGAAGTCTGCGTTGTCCAGGTGCCACTTGCGCATCACTTCGGCGATGGCGTTGGCCACACTGTCTGCACAGAGCCAAAGTGTCAAACGCGTGCCATCGTCTTCCAACAACAATTGGTGACTGCGTGCAAACGCATAAGGAAGAGGGTACTTGCAGGCCATCTGGATCAAGGTTTGCGGGTTGCTTCAGGCAATACAGGTGCGCCTGTCACGGGCAAGCCTGGGCTGGCGGTGGGCTGTGCTTCCATTTGCACGCTGCGCATTTGTTCGTAGCGACCCAAGGACAGGTTTTCAGTAGACGCCCCATCACGCACCACGACAGGCCGCAAGAACACCATCAAATTGGTTTTTTTGCGGCCGCGAGATTCTGCGCGGAACAGGTTGCCAAACAAAGGCACATCACCCAGACCTGGCACGCGCTCTTGGCTGTTGCCGTAATCGTCTTGCAACAAGCCGCCCAAGACCACAATGGCACCATCTTCCACCAGTACGCTGGATTCAATGGAGCGTTTGTTGGTGATCAAACCTGTTGCCGAATTGATGGACGCAGGGTCAAGGCGACTGACCTCTTGGTAAATTTGCAACTTGACGGTGCCGTTCTCGCTGATCTGTGGCTTGACGCGAAGGGTTAGGCCCACATCTTTGCGCTCAATGGTTTGAAACGGATTGACCGAACCCGCATTGGTGTTGTTGTTGGTGTATTGACCTGTCACGAAGGGTACGTTTTGGCCAATCACAATTTTGGCTTCTTCGTTGTCCAGCGTCAGCAAATTAGGTGTCGACAACACGTTGCCATCGCCAGTGGTTTGCAAAAAGCGCGCTAAGAAGCCCAGCACATACGTGCCATTGCTGTTGTGTGCTACCCCAACGTTTAGGCCGGATGAAGGCGCCACATTGCCGCTGGCACCTTGCGTGGCCAATGAAATAAGGTTGGCGCCGCCGACCCTGAAGTTGGTGCCCAACAAGCCAATGTTGGTGTCGCCTTTGCCGCCCACTGGACCTTGCCATTGCACGCCAAATTCGGCCGCTTTTTCGGCGCTGACTTCGGCAATCAGGCTTTCTACAAAGACCTGCGCGCGGCGTGCATCGAGTTTGTCTATGACGGCACGCAATTGACGATATTGGGGTTCAGGCGCCGTGATGATGAGGGCGTTAGTGGAAGGGTCTGCTTGAATTTGACCGCCCGTAGAAGGCTGCGAGCCTGCTGTGAAGCTGGCGTTGGCGCCACTTGCATTGTTGGCGTTGGTGGCATTGCCAGTGCTTGGCATGCTGGCGGGTGCTGTGCTGTTGCCTGTATTACCTTGCGCCGACATGGCTGCCCGCAAAGTGGCCGCCAATTTGGTGGCATCTGCATTTTTCAAATACACCACATGAATGTTGCCGCTGGCCGCATTGGGTCCTGCATCAGAGGGGCGATCGAGTTGGGCAATGAGTGATCGTGCCAAGGCGACTCGCGCAGCATTGGCAGCGCGCACAATGAGTGAGTTGCTGCGTGCCTCGGCCATCACCATGGTTTTGAAAGTGGCATCGGATTGACCTGCAGCAGGTGCGCCGCTGCTCGCGGCGCCTGTGTCAAGCAAACGCTGCAACATGGGCACCACGTCGCTGGCCAAAGCGTGCTTCAAGGGCACCACCTCGACGCCAGTGGCATTGGCCACGTCGAGCGCGGCAATGATGCGGCCCAAGCGTTGCAAGTTGTCAGCGTAGTCGGTGATGACCAAAGCGTTGGTGCCAGGGTTTACATTGACTGTGTTGTTGGGGCTAATGAGCGGCCGCAAGATGGGTACCAAGTTGTTGGCACTCTCGTGGTTGAGCTGAAAAATTTGCGTCAGAATTTGCCCGTTGGATGCAGGCACAGCGCCTGCAGACACACCACCACTTTGCAACTTGGCATCGGCCTCGGGCACGACCAAATACAAACCTGCAGATTCCACCAATGCAAAACTTTGTGTGCGCAGTTGTGCAGCAAACAAACGCAGTGCCTGTGCAGGCGCAACAGGCACCGTGCTGGTCAGGGTTATGGTGCCTTTGACGCGAGGATCGACAACCACATTGTGACCCGACAGCGTGGCCAAGGTTTTGGCCACCGCTTCAATTTCAGCATTGTTGAAGTTGAGGGTGACGGGCTCTTGTGCGGGCTTGGCAGGGGCGCTGGCGTTTGCTTTTTTGTTGACCTTGGGTGCTTGCGCGTTGACGTTGCTGCCCAGAAAGGCCAAGGGCAAGCAGACGCACAAACTGATCAGCAGTTGCGTGAGTCGCTTGCTGTGAGGCGTTGACTTAGAGGTGTGTGTGCAAAAGACCATGATGTTCAACCCAATGAAAGCAAGCTGCGCGCGCCTTGGCGCCGTCCAATGATGTTCAGCAAATTTGACAAAGCGTCTGCGTGCTCAGGCACGGCAGATGCTTCCCCGCGAAATTGAAATTTTTGTCCTTGCCACTGGCCTTGGCCACTGAGTTGCAAGCTGCCAGAAAGCGTTGACAAGGTGAGAGACGGCAAAGCAGATGCCGCCGAGTGGTTGGCGTCTGCTTTGCCAAGACTGACTTGGTAAGTGCCCATAGGCCGCAAGGTGCTCAATGTGGAGGACATGTTTTCGGCTGTTAGCTTGATCTGACCTTGCATGCCGGCTTGGCCTGGCATGACTTGCAGCGACAGTTGTTGGGTGACCAAGACCAAGTTGCCTTGGGGTTGCATGGTGTTCCAGGGCGCCCCCAAGCCAGTCAGCAAGTGCGCTGGCCATTGCGAGCGGTGATCGTCAATTTGCAATTGCAAAGTGCTTTGACTGCTCAATTGATTGCTAAGTTGAATGCGCCCTTGCACAAGGAGCGGCTGTGTCATGCAGCAGGCCGCCATCAACTGTAAGTTGACCTGCGGCAAGGCCAAACCTTGTGGCTTTAGACCTAACTGCCAAGAGATGCGACCCGGCAAGGCCATGGCATCGCGACTGCCTTGGCCGCCGGTAAGCACCAACTTGCCAGAGCCTTGCCATACTGAGCCCTGTGCTTCTTGCAATTGAACTTGCCCGTGGGTGACTTGCTGGACGGTTTGCGCAAGCCACAGCGCGGGCCAATTGACCAGCAAGGAAACAAGGGTGCCAAGAAAAGCGCCAGCCCATGCCCAAGCCCAGCCAGAAGGACTGCCATTGTGAGCAGAAGGGCGAAGGTTGATCGGTGGCTGGTTCATGGTCAGCGCGATGGCAAATTTAAAATGAGTGCACCTCGCCAAAGTTCTTTGGCGCTGGTAGTTTTGCCCGAGGCTGTGCCCGAGCTTGTGCCCGAGAATTTCTGCAGGTGTGCTTCGATGGGCAGAGCATGAGATTTGTTTCTGGCCATTGCCAAAAACTGCGCCAAGCTGTCGGCAGACACGCCGCTCAGTGTGAGGGTGGCCCTTGCACCTTGAATGTTCAAACTGGCGCCCGCACCCAAAATTTCAGTTGCACTCTGTTGCAATAGGTTGGCCGCGTCGGCTGGGTTTAAGCGTGGCGATTTTTGCAAAGCCTGCGCTTGCGCTTGTAGGCTTTTGAGTGTTTGTGTTTGTGCTTCCAGTTGTGACAGCTGAGATGGCACTTCACGCAAAGTTTTGAGGGCGGGCGCGATGTTGAACGACCCTAACAAAACAAGCCCCAGAACCAGTGCTGTCCAAAAGAAAAGCTGTCGCTCTTTGGCAGACGCTTGTTGAAAGGCATCCAAGAATTTAAAGCTCATGGCGCCTCCTTGAGCGGCGTGACGCGCCATTGAGAGCCGTTGTTTTGAGCGTCAAGCCCTTGGGCGCGCAGACTTTGCACAAAGGCGGGTGCTTGTGCGCTGTTCAATTGCAAACCTTGTAGTTTGGTTTCGGCTTGGCCTTGTGCCCGGTAGTCGATGGCGGTGATGCTTTGTCCTGCCGGCAATGCGGCACCGACCACTTGCAAGGCATGTTCCAAATCACGCGGTGTTGCCGTGCCCAAAGTGCTTTGCAATTGGCGCACTTCTCTGGCCATTTGCAAGGGCGCATCGACCACGGTTACCTGCGGAAAACTTTGCTTCAAAATAATTTTGTGCAATTCTTTTTGCGCAGCCACTTGTGCATTGAGTTGCCAAGCCGCCAAGTTGAGGCCAAGCAACTGAGTGACCAGCAAAATGCCAGCAAACCATCGGACTGGACGCCATTCGGGGTTGCGAGAAAATTGTTGCCATGTACGCTGCACAGATTGCCGCCATCTGGCGCTGCCATGTGCGGCAAATTCAAATTGCGCCAAATCCCATTGCGTTTCTGCTGCTTGGCGATATCGAGACAGTGCAGGCACCACTTGCACACGCCAAGTTTGCAAGCACTCTGCCAAATGGCTTGACGCGTGATTTTGCGCTTGGCTTTGCTGTTGAATTTGTAAATTGTTCAATGCTTTGAGTGCCAAGTCGGCCACGGCGGGGTCGGTCTGAACCGTCACTTGGCGAGGCAGCTTGCCAATGTCGGTGCTGGCTGTTTTTTGTAGCAGCTCAAGCAAGTGCATCAGACCTGCTTGCAAGGGCAAGTGCCATGCGCCTTGGCCGTCATGCACCCACAGTTGTGGGGCATCGGGCGTGCCGCTGATCCATGCACTGAAGTCAGACGATGCAGCGCCACTGGCAGGCGGCCATTCGGGCACGATGCGATGCACCGAGTTGCCTCGCGCTTGCAGTTGGTTGAGGTGACCTTGAAGCCAAGCTTTGTTGCACACAGCCACCCAAGCGGTTTGGCCAGCTTGCCAATTGGGTTGAAGTGCCACGTGCAAATTGTCAATGTCATCTAGCAAAGGTTCTTCTAGCAAACTCTGCAAGGCAGTGAGCAACCTCTGTGTTTGACGCTGCAAGCCTGCAGGCAAATTGACCTTGTGCCAAGACAACGCAGCAGCGGGCACGATGGCCCAAATTTCTTTGTCGCGGGCGCCAGCCTCTGCGGTCGACAAGACCTGCTGGGGGTAATCGCTGCCGTTGGCAGCTTGCATTGGCAGCGTAAAAAGTTGAGTGCTCATGGCTGACTCGATTGTAGAAGCGACTCTGACTTAGGTGGGGGGAGAATTCCCGCAATTTTTTGGCGCCAAACAAAACTGACACTGCCAGCATCTCGCAAAATCAGGGCCGTTTCTTCTTGGGTACGGTCTTCCATGCGCAAACGCCCCCAAACTTGGAAAAATCGAGAACCCACGGTGTGCCAGCGCGCCTCGAGTGGCTTGCCGCCCAGTGCTTTGCTGGCATTGGTCAGGTTGCCAAAGTGCGCGCGCGTCCTTTGCTGCACAAATTGCTGGGCAGTGGCCAAGTCCAGTCCGGGTACCGTGGCATAAATCACTTCAGCGCTGGCCGTGTTCAAGTTGACGGGGGTGAGCTCGGGCAAGATGGTGACATGAGGCGACAAACGTTCCACTGATTCTCGGCTGAGGCCCAGCCACTGCAATTGGGCAATTTGCTGGGGCAACAAGGCAGCGCCCGAGGGGCTGCCTGCACTTGAATTGCCTGAACCTGCATTGCCTTGTGCGCCCAGTGGGGCCTTGGCCGCCTGAGCCGCGACTTGCCATTCGCGCGACAACACAAGCAACTCTGAAGCAGGCAAGCCCAGCACATTGAACAATCGGCTCATGGCCACTTGCATGTTGGGGTTCAACTGCCCTGCGAATTGGCCATCGACGGCCTCCAGCCAATTGCGCAAATTGATGCGACTCTGCGCGTCGGTGACCTGACCCGATAGAAAGACCTCAGGGTCGCCCTCTCGCAATTGCTGGTCTTGTGCCAAAAAGGTCGACAGCTTGGCTTCTTTAAGGGGAAGGGCCCAAGGCTCGGCCAAATGATCTGCCCCGCCGCTATTGCCGCTGGCCAATGCATCTTCTCGCAAAATCAGGCGAGACCAATCTAAGGCGCCATTCAGCAGCCACCCCGACTGCACACGGTGCCGTTCGGCGCTCTCTACTTCTACATGGCGCCATTGCTGCCACAGCGCCACACTGGCCAGGGTGGCCACCAAAGTTACGACCAACATGGCGCTGATGAGTGCGGCCCCGCTTTGCGAGGCATTTGATGGATGGCGCTTCATTGCTTGGCCACCGTAAAGCTTGGACGGACCCAATCCATTGTCACTTTGCCAGAGAGGGCGGCATTGTCAGGCAACTCAATGACTAAACGAATGCCTTCGGGTAAAACATTGCTTGCGCCCAGCGGGGTGCCTGTGGGGCTGGCGCCCGAACTCGAGAGGGCATTGCTCCAAGCGCCATCGCGGTGGTAATAAATTTGCCAACTGCGCAGTGCTTGCACCAAGACCTCATGGCTGTTGCTTGACGTCGGGTTGCCTGCAGACTCGCCCCAAACTTGAGCTTGTGTCCAAGCCAGCAACCAAGCATCACGGCGTGTGAGCGGGGCCGATTGCCAACGTGTCCATTGGCCATTGCCCAAAGACCATGCCACCACTTGTAGCCCTGCTTGGGGGTCTTGTGAATGCTGACGTGTGATGCGCAGAACACGTCCGTCCCAATCTAAGGCCGGCACATTGGGCAAGTTGCTCATGTTGTCGAGATCGGTGCGCCACTGCGACAAGCCCACTTGCAAAGTTTGGTGCGCATCGCTGCGACTTTGTAAACTGAATTGCGCTTTGGCCATGCCGTCCAATCCGCGCCAACTGATGAGGGCCATCAGCGCCAAAATGGCACTGGCCACCAACACCTCAATCAAGGTGAAGCCGCCAGATTTTTGTAGCGCAGCAGCACGTTTCATCAATAGCGCCCCATCACGGTGGACAGCTGCAGCAGGGGCGTGCTGTTTTGCCCCTCAATTTGCACCACACGCGCATCAACCCGTCTGAAGTTGGGGTTGGGCGTAACTTGTACCGACAAATTCACTTGCAAACTCAGGCCCGCTTGCAGGCAGTTCATGCTGCTCTCACCCAGAGGCGGCACTTGGCGCGACAAACGCAAGCGACTGAATTCGTTTTCTGCGCAAATTTGCGCCAGCCACTGCGTCGATTGACGCGAGGCATTGCGCGTGAGGGCGTCGGTGGCGCGTAGCCCGGCCATGAGCGCAATTGCCACAATGCCCAGAGCCACCAAGACTTCAATCAAGGTAAAGCCCGCAGCTGAATGCCTTTGGCGTAAGTGCCGCGCTTTCGTTTGAGTTTGAATTTGAGTGCGCACTTTCATGGCGCTGCACGCTTCACTTTGAAGGGCTGAAGCCCATCGGTGCTGATCCACAACTGTGTTTCTTTGACGCGCAATGCAACACTTTGAGGGCCAATGATGGGATCGGGCCCCAAAATCACCACAGGTGAGCCCTGAACTTGCGTCAAGGGCGACAACCATTGCCCGGGCAAGGTGTTGGGAGGCAAGCCCTCAAACACAAATGCACTGGCTGTCTGGTTGGCCAAGGTGTTGGCCCTTGTTTCGACAGGATGCCATTTGACAGGCATGCCACTGGCCCGCGATCGGGCGCGCGCCGATTCAAACAAGGCGGCCAGGCGCTCTGCGTCGCGCTCTAAAACGGTTTCGGCAGAATCTCGCAAGCTGAAACTCACCGCAGCTGTGCCGATGGCGATCAAGGCAATGACCACCAACAATTCAATCAGGGTAAAACCAGCTTGTGTGCCGCGAGGCACGCGCAAGTTCACAGACGAAATACGCCGGTATTTCGTTTGAAGTGCTAAGGCGGATTTATTGCCAGCTGCCGACGTCGGCATTCACACCCTCGCCACCCGATTGACCATCTGCGCCCCAAGACATCACATCAATTTCGCCTTTGAGGCCTGGGTTGAGGTACTGGTAAGGACGGCCCCAGGGGTCGGCTGGCAATTTGTCCAAATAGCTTTTCCAATTGGTGGGCACCGGCTCGGTTGTGGGTTTGACCACCAGCGCTTGCAAACCTTGTTCTGCCGAGGGAAAGCGTTGGTTGTCGAGTTTGTAGAGTTTGAGGGCTTGCATCAAATTGCCAACGTCGGTGCGGGCTGCCGTGATGCGGGCATCGTCAGCGCGATTCAAGACATTGGGCACCACCAAAGCGGCCAAGATGCCGATGATGGCCAAGACCACCATCAATTCAATCAGGGTAAAGCCGCGCTGCTTGCGAACGGTTTTGCCTTCAGTGGATGGCGTGGCTGCCAAGGTAGGCATGTGGTTGTTTGAATTTTCTAAGCTCGAATTCATGGCGCAAAGTCTCTCTGCATTAACTGACACTTCTCCATCATAATCGCCTCATGTTACAAGTCCGTCATACACCTTCCAAATCTTGGGCACCCGCTGTGTGTGCGCTGGGCCTGGGTGCATTGGCCGCCTATGGCGCGGTCAGTTGGTTTTTGCAATTTCAAAGTTTGTCGGGGCCAGCTTCTTTGGCACCTGTGGCGCAAACCATCAATGGATCAAGTGCTTTGGCTGTAGACACTGGACGCGTGGCGCAGGCCTTGGGCGCACCAGTGGCGTCAGATGCCGCGAGCGGCAATGTGGCCAATACGGCGCATCAATGGAATTTGTTAGGCGTGGTGGCCGGTGCCTCCGGCAAAGGCAGCGCCTTGCTGTCAGTCGATGGCCAAGCGCCCAAAGCCTTTTTGCCAGGTCAAAGCGTGGCGCCAGGCTGGGTGTTGCATTCTGTGGGCCATCGCTTGGCCCGATTGGCACCCGAAGGACAAGACACAGCCAGTGTCACCTTGGAGCTGCCCAAGTTGGGCCAGTAAAAAGCCGGCCCCATTTTTACTGTTGCAGAAACATCTTGTACACAGGATTGTGCGTTTCCTCGACGTGCGGATAGCCCAAGGTGCTTAAGAATTTTTCAAACGCTTTGTTGTCTTTGTCGGGCACTTGCAAGCCCACCAAAATGCGGCCGTAATCGGCGCCTTGATTGCGATAGTGGAACAAGCTGATGTTCCAACCGGGTCGCATCAAATTCAAAAACTTGAGCAAGGCGCCAGGACGCTCTGGGAACACAAAGCGCATGAGGCGCTCGTTTTGCGCCAAAGCAGAGTGGCCGCCCACCATGTGCCGAATGTGCTCTTTGGCCAAGTCGTCGTGCGTCAAATCAATGTTCTCGAAGCCATGCTTTTTGAAGTTGTTTGAAATCTTGGTACTTTCGCCAGCACCTTGCGTGGTAAGGCCCACAAACACGTGCGCTTTGGCGGCATCGCTGATGCGGTAGTTGAATTCGGTCACATTGCGTGGGCCGCCTGGCAGGTTGCCAATCAGTTCGCAAAAACGTTTGAAGCTGCCGCGCTCTTCTGGAATGGTGACTGCAAAAATGGCTTCCCGTTCTTCACCCACTTCGGCTCGCTCTGCGACAAAGCGCAAGCGGTCAAAGTTCATGTTGGCGCCGCACAAAATGGCGGCGTAGGTTTCGCCTTTGGTTTTGTGTTTGGCCACGTATTGTTTGATGGCGGCCACAGCCAATGCACCCGCAGGCTCGACGATAGAGCGTGTGTCAACAAACACATCTTTGATGGCGGCGCACACCGAGTCGGTGTCGACGGTCATGAACTCATCGACCAAGCCTTGCGTGACCCTGAAAGTTTCTTCACCGACCAATTTGACAGCGGTGCCGTCAGAGAATAAACCCACATCGTCCAAGGTGACACGCTTCTTGGCGCCCACCGATTGAATCATGGCATCTGAGTCGTTCATTTGTACGCCGATGACCTTGATCTCGGGACGCACGGCCTTGATGTAGTTGGCAACACCAGAGATCAAGCCACCACCACCAATGGCCACAAACACGGCGTCCAAACGGCCTTGATGCTGGCGCAATATTTCCATGGCAATGGTGCCCTGGCCCGCAATCACTTCGGGGTCGTCAAAGGGGTGCACAAAGGTCATGCCCATTTTTTTCTCAAGCATGCTGGCATGCTTGAAGGCATCGGAATAGCTGTCGCCACTCAGAACCACCTCGCCACCAAATGAGCGAACTGCATCAATCTTCACTTGCGGTGTGGTGGTCGGCATCACAATGACTGCGCGGCAGCCCAGCTTACTGGCGCCCAAGGCCACGCCTTGTGCGTGGTTACCAGCCGAGGCGCAAATGACGCCTTTCTTCAATTGCGCTGCAGTAAGGTGCGCCATCTTGTTGTAAGCACCGCGCAGCTTGAAACTGTGCACGGCTTGCTGATCTTCGCGTTTGAGCAACACTGTGTTTTTCAAGCGTTGGCTGAGGTTTTGGGCGATTTCTAAGCCTGACTCTGTGGCCACGTCGTACACGCGCGCATTCAAGATTTTTTTCAGGTAGTCGGCTGGTTTGAGGTTTTTCGCAGTCATCCCTGAATGATACGGGCGAAAAAAATGCCCCAAGCCTTGCGACTTGGGGCAAATCCACCTTTTCGGAGGGTGGAGGAGACAAAGGGTTCGGGCAGTTAAGGGACAGGTCACCTAAAAAAGCACGACTGTTCGAAATTCTACCGAAAAATTGCTGCGGTGCAATACTTTTGCAAAAGCTTTACGATCGCAGCCTAGAAAATTTTCAGAAATACGTAGCGAAAGTAGACTCAATCATGGAATGCACAGTGAGCTGGACAGGCGCAAGTGGCACGCGCTCAGGCATGGGATTTGTGGCCGAAACCGGCAGTGGGCACGTTTTGATGATGGATGGTGCCCCCGATGCCGCCAAACCTGAAAACGGGGGGCAAAATTTGGCGCCACGCCCCATGGAGACGGTGTTGGCTGGCACCGGTGGTTGCACGGCCTACGATGTGGTTTTGATTTTGAAACGTGGTCGTCACGATGTACGGACTTGTTCTGTCAAGTTGACGTCAGAGCGTGCAGACACAGACCCCAAAGTGTTCACCAAGATTCACATGCACTTCACGGTCAGTGGCAAAGGCATTCCTACTTCTGCCATCGAGCGCGCAGTGGCCATGAGCCACGACAAATACTGCTCTGCCAGCATCATGCTGGCCAAAACAGCCGAAATTACCACCAGCTTTGAGTTGCTTGAGGCCTGATTAAATGCGGTGCGCCACGGTGGTCATCACCTTGGCGGCCGCTCCCATGAGGCGTTTGACGGGTTCGGGCAGCTCTATGGCGCCCGCTTTTTGAGCCATGCGCGCGTGGGCCGCTTCGTCGGTTTTCATTTGCGCCACGATGGCTTTGGAAGCCAAGTCACTGGCGGGCAAATTCGACATGTGGCTGGCCAAATGGGCTTCCACTTGGTTTTCTGTTTCGACCACAAAGCCCAAGCTGAGCTTGTCGCCCCCCAATTTGCCGGCAGCGTAGCCAATGGCAAACGAGCCGGCATACCAGATGGGGTTGAGCAGTGATGGGCGGCTGTTGAGCTGATCCAGGCGTTCGCGGGTCCAGGCCAGGTGATCGGTTTCTTCTCTGCAGGCTGCATCGAGCTTGTGACGCAAAACGGGGTCTTTGGAGGCCAAGGCTTGACCCGTGTAAAGCGCTTGAGCGCAGACCTCGCCGACGTGGTTAACGCGCATGAGAGATGCAGAGAGTGATTTTTCGGCTTCTGTCAGCTCGATGGCAACGGGGGTTGAAAGGACGGCCGACGCCTGAGGCATGGGCCTGGCCGCGCGGGGCGTGGCAAACAAAGTACGCAAAGCGCTATCGGCGGCAAGGATCAAAGCATCGGCATTCATGGGGGGAAGTTTAGCCCGCTTGTTGTTATGAAGCAACAAAAAGCCCGGGTTTCGTGTGATTTTCTTTGCGAATTGGTCTGACCTCTGGTGGAATACACACAACTTCCCTAACGGAGGTTGGCTCAGGGTTTCAGTGGTTTGCGAATACGTAGACACTAGAACTGGGGCCCTTGTTAAACCTTGGAGAACTTCTCAAATGAAAAAATCCCTGATCGCATTGGCTGTTTTGGCCGCTTCTGGCGCCGCTATGGCCCAATCTTCTGTGACTTTGTTCGGTATCGTTGACGCTGCCTACACAAAGGGTTCTGGTTCTGTTAGCAACAAACAGCAACTGACAAACTCAGGCTACAACTCTAGCCGTTTGGGTTTCCGCGGTGTTGAAGACCTCGGCGGTGGCATGAAGGCTTCTTTCCACATCGAAGGCGCATTGGCCAACGACAACGGTAACTCTTCTGGTTTGACTTTCCAGCGTCGTTCAACTGTCAGCCTCGAAGGCGGCATGGGCGAAGTTCGTTTGGGCCGTGACTACACGCCTCAGTTCTGGAACCACACTGTGTATGACGCTTTCGGTACAAACGGTAGCGGTTCTTCACGTGCTTTGAACGGCTACGGCGGTGCTACTGCTGTTCGTGCTGACAACACAATTGGCTACTTCTCACCATCTATGGGTGGTTTGAAAGTTCAATTGCAGAACTACATGGGCGAAACAGCTTCTACAGCTGCCAAAGTTAACTCTGGCAACGCTATTCGCGTGACTTTCGATCAAGGCAAACTCAGCGCAGCTGTTGCTTCTGGTACAACCACAACTGGTGCTGGTACAGAAATCAAGTCTACAAACGTTGGCGCTTCTTATGACCTGGGCGTTGCCAAAGTCATGGCTTTGTCTACAACAGACGCAGCTACTGGCCAAGCTGATGCCAAAGGCACAAACATTGGTGCTTTGGTGCCAATGGCCGGCGGTACATTCCGCGTTGCAGTTTCCAGCAGCAAAAAAGCAGCTGTTGAAACTAAGCAAACAGCAGTTGGTTTCGTGAAGCCTTTGAGCAAGCGTACTGACATCTATGCAACATACGCACGTGTTTCCAACAGCGGCGGTGCATCCGTTGCTTTGGGCGGCGCTGCTACAGCTGCTAACGGTTCTTCTAACGCCTACGATCTGGGTGTGAAGCACTCTTTCTAATTTGACGCTGACGCAAGTCAGTTGATTTAGAAAATAAAAGCCCTTACAGCGGCAACGCTGTAGGGGCTTTGTGTTTTGTGCACTGACTTTTGTGGCATATTTCGAGTCACAAAAAATCTAATCGGAGAACATCGATGCATTTTGAAGACAACAAGACCAGCCGCCGCGATCACCTCAAGTGGATGGGTGCTGCAGGCTTGTCAGCAGCAGGATTTCCAGCGCTGGGTCAAACTAGCAATTGGCCAGATAAGCCCGTTCGATGGGTTGTGCCTTTTGCCCCTGGTGGCACCTCTAGCATTGTGGCGCGCTCAATTGGCGCAGAACTTACCAAGCAATTGGGCGTGCCTTTTGTCATTGACAACAAAGGCGGCGGCGGCGGTGTGCCCGCCATGCAAGAGGCGCTGCGCGCGCCTGCCGACGGCTACACCATTGTCATGAGCCACATTGGCCTGATGGCGGTCAACCCGCTGATCTATCCAGACAGTGGCTACGACGTCAACAAAGACTTCACATCGGTCACTTTGCTGTCGCGCGTCCCCAGTTTGTTTGTGGTTCACAAAGACGTGCCTGTCAAAGATTTCAAATCCTTTGTGGCTTACGTCAAGTCCAAACCAGGTCAATTGAACTACGCATCTGCTGGCAATGCCAGTGCCGGTCACTTGGCTGTTGAAGCCTTGAAGGTCGCTACGGGCATGTTCATCACGCACATTCCGTACCGCGGCACTGGCCCTGCACTCAACGATGTGTTGGCGGGCCGTATTGAATTTATGTCAGCAGGTACGCCCGCTTTGTTGCCACACATCAAGAGCGGCGCACTGCGTTGCATTGCGGTGGGCACCACTCAGCGCATTCCTGTATTGCCCGATGTGCCCACTGTGGCAGAGTTGGGCTACAAAGACTTTGAAACCGTTCAGTGGTACGGCATTACGGCGCGCAACGGCACACCAGTTGAAATCATCAACAAGCTGCAGCAAGAATGCGCCAAAGCCATGAAGTCACCTGAAGTGATCAAGCGCAACGAAGCAGAAAGCGCCATTCCAGGTGGCGGTTCACCTGCAGAGTACGCAGCGTTCATTGCCAAGGAACAGGCGCGCTGGAAAGTCGTCGTTGAGCGCGCTCAAATCAAACCGGGTTGATTCGTCAAGCCTGTAGCGCAAGGCTACAAGTTCCTTGAAGGCCCTCAATGCACAATGTTGAGGGCCACCAAAAAGCGCGACACCATGTTGTAAGCGGCCACCGTGGCCACCAACTCCACCACTTTGTCGGGGGTGTACCGTCGCGTAACCTCTGCCATCAACTCGGCGGGCACTTCAATGTCGCGTGTCATGTGATCGGTCATGGTGAGCAGTAGTTTTTCTTCATCACTGAAGTTGCCAGACAAAACCATTTGACGCACATCGTCAATTTTGCTTTGCGGTACACCAGCCTTTAACGCATGGGGTACATGTGCTTCAAATTCAAAGCTGGCCTTGTTGAGCACGGCCACGCGCAAAATCATCAATTCGCGCAAATCGGCAGGCACCGAGGTTTGGTTGCGAACGGCTGTCAGCATGGCTTCCCAGCCTTGTGCAATGGGCGCGCTGTTGAGCAATACCTGATACAGCAAAGAAATTCTGCCGCGTTCTTGAAGTATGCGTGCTTCAATTTCTTTTAACTCAGGCTTGGTGCCTTGTGCCACCAAGGGGACGCGGATGTGATGTGAGTTCATTTTGAGAGCTTTGTGTTGATCGGTGAATGCTGCAGATGTTGATGCGCTTGGACTGTGTTGGGCAAAGTTGAATAAGGTGATCTGCCAATGGCCATGTCGATCTTTATGCCATATGCTATGTTAAGGCTTGATGCAGAGAGTCGTGCATTCACAGCACCTTGAAATTTGCTTTTTGGAATTTGAAATGCTTCATCGTTATCAAAAAACATGCCTCTGCATTGCTTTGGCATTTTTGTCGCAGTCTGTACTTGCGCAAAAAAATACAGAGCGTGATCAATTCTTTTGGCTAGGTCAAATCAACAAAGCCACAGCCGTGATCAATACCGATGAAGGTTTGTTAGACCGCGACAAAGCGCCCAAAATTGCGGCGGGTCTGGTCAAGGTCATGGAGGATGGTGCAAAGCCTGGTGCCGCTCGCCCTTTTAGAGTGGTGGATTTTGAGCCCTTGCTCATTCGCGCAGCGGGTCAAGAAGCCAGCTTGTTGCATGCAGGTCGTTCTAGCCAAGACATGTTTGCCACCTACCGCGCCACCATCATGCGCGACAACCTGCTGGCCTTGGCAGAGCAACTGACCAAAACGTCCGAACTCTTGGTGAACTTGTCAGAAAAACATGCCAAAACCATTGTGCCCAATTACACCAATGGCATTGCGGCACAGCCCAATAGCCTGGGTCACGCGTGGTTAGGTCATGCAGCAGGTTTTGAGCGCGATGCCCAGCGTATTCGCGAAGCCTACGCACGCATTGACCGCTCGCCCATGGGCACCACGGTACTCAATGGCAGCAGTTGGCCTTTGAACCGAACACGCATGGCCAACTACTTGGGCTTTGAAACCATTGTGGACAACGCCTACGATGCCGCTCAGATTTCTTCAAGCGAATACCCGGTTGAAGTGGCTGGCATTGTGACCAGCATCGGTTTGCACGCTGGTCACTTTATTCAAGACATCATGAGCCAGTACGGGCAGGTCAGGCCTTGGATTTACTTAACACCGCTTCGCAATGTGAACACGCAAGTGTCCAGTGCCATGCCGCAAAAGCAAAACCCCATTTTACTGACCGAAACCAGGCGAGAAATTTCGACAACATTGGCGCTGGCCATGGGGCCTGTCATGCGTGCACACAACATCACGCCTGGCATGCAAGATCCCAAGGAGGAAAGTAGCAATACTGAAATGGTTCAAAGTGCGGTGCAGTTCTTGAAGCGCATGGACCGAATTTTGAATGCGCTTGTTGTCATTCCAGATCGTGCCTTAGAGGAACTCAACAGCGATTGGACGGCTTCTCAAGAATTGGCCGACGTGTTGATGCGCAATTACAAAGTGCCATTCAGGGCAGGGCACCACTTTTCAAGTGACATTGTGAAGTTTGCCAAGCAACACAACATCAAGCCCCTCGACTTTCCTTATGCTGAAGCCAAGCGCATTTACAAAGTGGCCATGAAAGACGTCGACCCCAATGCCGAGTTGCCCATGAGCGAAAAAGAGTTTCGCAGCACCCTCGATCCGGTGGCCATTGTTCAAAACAGAGCCACTGTGGGTGGACCCCAAGCCTCTGAGATGACCAGAATGGTGGCCCTGGCCAAAGATAAACTGAAAGAGCAGCAAAATTGGACCCGTGCCAAGCAGCAAAAAATCAATCAATCGATGGCGCAGTTAGAAACCGATTTCAGTAAGTTACTGAAGCCTTGATGGGCTGGCATGGTGCTGACTTTTTCAATCAAGACTTTGCAGCAGCTTGGGCGTGTTGTCCAAAGCTGCGGCTTGGCTTTTGCTATTTGTTGTGGGCTGGCCGCTCCGACGGCGGTATTTGCGCAGCCGTTGCTGATCAAACCCATTGCCAGCGCCAAACCCGAGCGCATTTTGTTTGTCGGCAACAGTTATTTCTATTACAACAACAGCCTTCACAACCACGTCTCAGCGCTTGTGAAGGCCGATGACGCAGCGCTGGGTGCGCGCTTGCAGTTCAAGTCTTCTACCATTGGGGGTGCTGCACTCAATCATCACAACTTGCCGCACCTTTTAACGCCTGGCCGTATTGGTGTTGCGCAGCCTTTTCAATGGGTCGTGATGCAAGGGGGGAGTGGTGAGCCCTTGTCCGCTCAGCGGCGCGAGACCTTTCGCAAAACTGCGGCAGACAACGCTGCACTGGTGCGCGCTACAGGGGGGCAAGTCGCGCTTTACATGACGCACGCTTATGTCAAGCCACACCCAAGAGTCAACCCAAATAACGCGGTTGCCACTCAGTCTATGTACGTTGACGTTGGCAACGATATCCAAGCTTTGGTGATTCCTGTGGGTTTGGCGTTTGAGGTGGCCTATCAAAGATATCCCGCACTGAAGTTGCATCACCCCGATGGCACGCATCCGGGTTTGTTGGGCACGTACTTGGCAGCTTGCACCACCTATGCCTCGCTTTATGGCCGATCTCCTGTTGGCAATGCGTATCGTGCCGATGGTGCCATCGAGGCGGATGTGGCCTTGCAATTGCAACAGCTTGCAGACGATGTGGTGTCGCAGTTTTTTCAACACAAACCTTGAACTTTTCAAATGACTGATCGCTTTAACGCAAAACTATTGCACTTGCTGTTGGCGTGTGTCATGGTGGTGGGCTTGCAAGCTTGCAGTCATTTGCCATCCAAGTCAGTGGCCACCAACGCCTCCTTAACAACATCAGCAGCAGTCTGGCAGCCCGAGGATCAAATGGCCTGGGAGCGCGTCAGAATTCCGGGCAAAGTGGCCACGCAGTATTCAGTGGTCAAGGTCAGCAACCGAAGTACCTTGAAGGCCACCGCACAATCATCGGCCAGCATGTTGCGTAAAGATTTGCGCATTGAGCCCACACAATTGGGGCAGCTGGGTTTCTCTTGGCAAGTGCAGTCGCTGATTGAGAGTGCCGACATGGCGCTACGCGACCAAGACGATTCGCCTGTTCGCTTGGTTTTGGCGTTTGACGGCGATCGCAACCGGTTTTCTGCAAAAAATGCCATGCTGAGTGAGCTGTCGCATGCCGTCTCGGGCCAACCCATGCCCTACGCTACCCTGATGTACGTCTGGTGCAACAAACGGCCTGTGGGTTCAGTGATTGAAAACCCCCGAACCGATCGAATCCGAAAAATGGTGATTGAATCTGGCGGAAGTCGATTAGGTCAGTGGTTGACTTATGAGCGCGATATCAGGGCAGACTTTGAAAAAGCCTTTGGCGAGCCACCAGGCGCTCTTATCGGCATTGGTTTGATGACCGACAGTGACAACACCCGCAGTCATGCGCAGGCATGGTATGGCGCCATTCAATTGAAGTAGCCTTGCCTGCTTTGACTCACCTCTGTTTTTCTGGTCGGCGTGCCCCAAAGTGGGGAATTCCCTCTGGCCAATTCAGGCCTGTTTGTTGCATAGTTATGGCTTAGTTTTTAGGGAAGCGAATGTTTGCTTTTGTCATTCAACGCCTTGTTCAGGCGATCATGGTCATGGTCTCGGTCGCATTCATTGCGTTCTTGCTGTTTCAGTATGTGGGCGACCCCGTTTTGTTCATGTTGGGGCAAGACGCCACGGCCGACCAAATTGAGGCACTGAGAAAAGATTTGGGCTTGGACAAACCCTTTGTGGTGCAGTTTGGTCACTTTTTGTTAAACGCCGCACAGGGCGATTTTGGTATCAGCTTGCGCCAAGGTGCCAAAGTGTCGCAATTGATCGCCGAGCGTTTTCCGGCCACTCTGGAGTTGGCCCTCATTGCGGCAGGCATGGCCTTGGCACTGGGCATACCTATGGGTGTTTATGCTGCTTTAAGGCGCGGCACTTTTGGCAGTCAGCTGCTCATGACGCTATCGCTGCTGGGTGTTTCGTTGCCCACCTTCCTCATTGGCATTTTGCTTATTTTGTTTTTTGCGGTGTTGCTGGGCTGGTTCCCAAGCTTTGGCCGAGGTGACGTGGTCAAAATTGGCTGGTGGAGCACCGGCTTGCTCACCGCCAAAGGTTGGCACCACATTGTCTTGCCAGCGCTCACGCTGACGGTGTTTCAGCTGACCCTCATCATGCGTTTGGTGCGCGCCGAGATGCTGGAAGTGCTGCGCACCGATTACATCAAGTTTGCCCGTGCGCGTGGTTTGTCAAACCGTGCCATTCACTTTGGCCATGCGCTTAAAAACACCTTGGTGCCCGTGATGACCATCACGGGATTGCAATTGGGCGGACTGATTGCCTTTGCCATCATCACCGAAACTGTGTTCCAGTGGCCAGGTATGGGCTTGTTGTTTATTCAAGCAGTCACCTTTGCCGACATCCCCGTCATGGCGGCCTACTTGTGTTTGATTGCCCTGATTTTTGTGGTCATCAATTTGATCGTCGACTTGTTGTACTTTGCTGTCGATCCTAGGCTGCGTGTGGGCAAGGCGGGAGGGCATTGAGCATGTCGCAAAACCATGCTGATAATGGGAATGCTGCCAGTCAGGCTGCACAAGGGGCTTCCTTAAAAAGCGCCATGGCCCAAGGCCGAGCGTTTGCCCACATTGCCAAGTTTCATCCCGAACTGACAGCCTTTCGGCGAGACTTGCATGCCAACCCCGAGTTGGGCTTTGAAGAAATTTACACCTCTGCCCGCGTCATTGAGGCCTTGAAAGTGTCGGGTGTCGACGCCATTCACACCGGCATTGGCAAAACGGGCGTGGTGGCTTTGGTGCATGGCCAAGGTCGCAATGCTCAAAACCCCGGCCGCATGATTGGCTTGCGCGCCGACATGGACGCATTGCCTATGCCGGAACACAACGACAACCTTTGGAAATCCAAAAACGCTGGCCTCATGCACGCGTGTGGCCATGATGGTCACACGGCCATGTTGCTGGGTGCAGCCCGGTATTTGGCCGAAACACGATTGTTTGATGGCACGGCTGTGTTGATTTTTCAGCCTGGCGAAGAAGGTTATGCAGGTGCCCGCGCCATGATGGAGGACGGTTTGTTTGATCGCTTTCCATGCGAGCAGGTTTACGCCCAGCACAACTCACCAGACTTTCCGTTGGGCGTCATTGGCGTGACACCCGGCCCGATGCAGGCAGCAGCTGACACCATTCGCATTCACATCACGGGCAAAGGCGGCCATGGTGCTCGCCCGCACCAATCGGTCGATCCGGTGTTGGTCGCAGCGCACATCATCACGGCGGCTCAAAGCGTGGTGTCGCGCAATTTGTCTGCATTCGATCAAGCGGTGGTCAGCATTTGTTCAATGCAAGCCGGCAACCCTGCAGCCAACAGCGTCACACCTGGCGAAGCTACCTTGGTGGGCACGGTTCGCACCTACAGCGAAGTGGTACGGCAGACCATTGAAGACCGACTGCGTCAATTGTGTGAGTCCATTGCGCATGGCTTTGGCGCCACAGCGCAACTCACCTATACCCGAGGCTATCCTGCCACCGTGAATACGGTGCCTGAGGCCAATTTTGCGGCCGATGTGGCCACCAGTTTGGTGGGCGCTGAAAAGGTCATGCGCAACATGATGCCCAGCATGGGCGCCGAAGATTTTTCTTTCATGTTGCAGGCCAAACCCGGTGCCTATTTGCGAGTAGGTCAAGGTGCCCTGGATGGCCCCGGCCCACACCCCCTGCACAACAGCCGTTACGATTTCAACGATGACATCTTGCCTTTAGGCGCAGCCTTGCACGCCAGTTTGGTGGAGCATGCGCTGCCACTTGCTGGCGCCTAAACCAAGCGCCATTCAGCTACCCATTCAGAAAGATTCAATCAGCATGTCCAACCCCCTGACGCGATGGCTCAACACCGATGTTGGCTACAGTTTCAAGCAATCCAAAACCGCCATGGTGGCTGCCTTCATTGCTTTTGTGTTTATTTTTTGCGCCCTGTTTGCCCAATGGGTGGCACCTTACAACCCATTTGACGCAGCCAGTTTGGAGTTGATGGACTCGCGCTTGCCGCCGGCTTGGTCGGCTGAAGGTTCCAGCAAATATTTGTTGGGCACCGATGACCAAGGGCGCGATATTTTGTCGGCCTTGATGTACGGCACGCGCATCTCCTTGGTGGTCGGCTTTGCCTCCGTGTTGGTGTCATTGGTATTGGGCGTGGGCCTGGGGCTCATTGCTGGTTTTAGAGGCGGTTGGCTGGATGCTTTTCTGATGCGCTTGTGCGATGTGATGCTGTCTTTTCCAGCCATCTTGGTGGCGCTCTTGATTGCAGGTGTGGGCCGTGCCTTGTTTCCCAATGCAGACGATTCTTTGGCCTTTGGCGTGCTGATCATTTCTATTTCGCTCACTGGCTGGGTGCAATATGCACGCACAGTGCGCGGTACCACTTTGGTCGAGCGCAACAAAGAGTATGTGCAGGCCGCACGCGTTACGGGCGTGGCGCCCCTTCGCATCATGCTTCGTCATGTTTTGCCCAACGTGTTGGGGCCAGTCACAGTGTTGGCCACTATTCAAGTGGCCGCCGCCATCATCATTGAAGCCACCCTGTCATTTTTGGGCGTGGGCGTACCGCCTACGTCACCCTCACTGGGCACCCTCATTCGCATTGGCAACGACTTTTTGTTTTCCGGCGAGTGGTGGATTACCATTTTTCCAGGCGTGACCTTGGTGCTCATTGCCTTGTCTGTGAACTTGTTGGGCGATTGGCTGCGCGATGCCTTGAACCCTCGTTTGCGTTGAGCACGAATTCCTTTTTTAGGTTGTCATGAGTCTTTTACAAGTTAAAAATTTGATCGTGGAGTTTCCAAGTCGGCACGGTACCTTGCGTGCGCTGGACGAAATTTCATTTGAAATTGCACCCGGAGAAATCTTGGGCGTGGTGGGCGAGTCAGGCGCGGGCAAATCCCTGACGGGCGCTTCCATCATTGGTCTGCTCGAGCCGCCTGGTCGTGTGGCCAGTGGTGAAATATTGTTGCAAGGTCAGCGCATTGACAATTTGAACAACGACCAAATGCGCAGCATTCGCGGACGCAAAATTGGGGCTATTTTTCAAGATCCTCTGACATCGCTCAATCCTTTGTATTCCGTGGGCAAGCAGCTCACCGAAACCATCCAAGCGCATTTGCCTGTGTCCGATCAGGAAGCGCGTCAAAGGGCCATTGCCTTGTTGCAAGACACCGGCATTCCCGCTGCGGCAGAGCGCATTGATCACTACCCGCATCAGTTTTCGGGTGGCATGCGCCAACGGGTGGTCATTGCATTGGCCTTGGCCGCCGAGCCGCAACTCATTGTGGCTGACGAGCCCACCACAGCCTTGGACGTCTCGATTCAAGCGCAAATCATCAGCTTGCTCAAAAACATTTGTAAAAAGCGCGGTGCTGCAGTCATGTTGATCACGCACGACATGGGTGTGATTGCAGAAACCTGCGACCGTGTGGCCGTGATGTATGCAGGCCGCATTGTCGAAGTGGGCCCTGTGCATCAAGTGATCAATCATCCAGAGCATCCCTACACGGCAGGCTTGATGGCCTCTATTCCAGACATGGAAGTCGATCGTGAGCGCCTCAACCAAATTGATGGTGCCATGCCCCGCTTGAACGCCATTCCCAAAGGTTGCGCTTTCAATCCACGTTGCACGCAAGTGTTTGATCGGTGCAAACATGAAAGACCTGAGTTGACGCAAGTCAGCAAGTCCGATGCCGGTGGCCAGACGCATGTGGCGTGCTGGTTGCAACACAACGCAACTGAGGTGGCGCGATGAGCCAACACAATGCTTCATCTTCTTCAACCGCCTTGGTGGTTGCGCACGACTTGGCCAAAACATTTGATGTGTCAGCACCTTGGATCACCCGCGTCATTGAACGCAAGCCTCGTCAATTACTCAAAGCGGTCGATGGCGTCAGTTTTGAAATTGAACGCGGCAAAACATTGGCGCTGGTGGGCGAATCTGGTTGCGGCAAAAGTACGGTGGCCCGTTTGTTGGTGGGCTTGTACGAACCCACCCGGGGTGGCCTCACATTTGATGGTGAAGACGCGCATGCGGCCTTCAAATCGAACGATGCCAAGGCCATGCGCAAACGCATTCAGATGATTTTTCAAGACCCGTATGCCAGCTTAAATCCGCGCTGGACCGTCGAGGCCATTGTGGGCGAGCCCCTCAAAGAGCATGGCCTGATTCGGGACGAGCAAGAGCTCAAGGCCCGTGTGGCCGAGTTGCTGCAGTCGGTGGGTTTGTCAGCGCTCGACATGGTGAAGTACCCGCACCAGTTCTCGGGCGGTCAACGACAACGCATTTCGATTGCGCGCGCTTTGGCCACGGCGCCTGAGTTCTTGGTGTGCGATGAGCCCACCTCGGCTTTGGATGTGAGCGTGCAAGCGCAAGTGCTCAACATCATGAAAGATTTGCAGCGCCAGCGTGGCCTCACCTACTTGTTTATTTCGCACAACTTGGCTGTGGTGCGCCATGTGAGCGACAACGTGGGCGTGATGTATTTAGGGCAGTTGGTTGAGTTGGCCGACAAGCACAGCTTGTTCAGCAACCCGCAGCACCCGTACACGCGCATGTTGCTCGATGCCATTCCCAAGATGAAAGACACGGGTCGTTCGCGCACGCCTGTGCAAGGGGAGGTGCCCAATCCCCTGAATCCGCCGCCTGGTTGCAGTTTCAACCCCCGTTGTCCGCTGGCCAACGAACGCTGCAGAACCGAGCGTCCTGTTTTGAAAAACATCAATGGCATCAAGATAGCGTGCCACGCGGTGGAAGAAGGACGGCAGTGATTTAAAAACCAGTTGCGAAGCTAGAGAACGCAAAAAAAAGCCGCTCCTAGGAGCGGCTTTTTCGTTGTTGGAACTGAAGATCAGTTCACTGTGACGTAGTACATCTTGGGCGCATCATTGGAGTTGTGCGTCATGGTGACGTTTTTCTTCATGGCCCATGGGCGCATTTGGTGGTGCAATGGAATGTACAAAACTTCATCGCGTGTGACGGTCAAAGCTTCTTTGATCATGGCATCGCGTTTTGTTTTGTCCATTTCAGTTTTCATGGATTCAACCAACGCATCCACTTTGGCGTTGCTCACTTTGGACAAGTTGAAGCTGCCATCGGCGCCTTGTGTGCGTGTCATGACCAATGACTGCAAAGAGTATTGCGCGTCGTATGTGGCAACGCCCCAACCCAGCAAGTAAGCGCTGGAGTCAAAGTTTTGAATTTTGGCAATGAAGGGGCCAAAGTTAACGGCATTCAACTTTGTCTTGACACCAATGCGGGCCCACATGTTGACCACGGCTTGGCAAATTTCTTCGTCGTTCACGTAGCGGTTGTTAGGGCAGTCGAGGGTGAATTCAAAACCATTGGCATAACCTGCATCGGCCAAAAGCTTTTTAGCGCCTTCAACGTCAACGGGTACCACCTTGTCCATGTCTGCTGTATGACCATTCACGCCTGGCGCCACAATGAGGCTGGCAGGAATAGACAGGCCGCGCATGATGCTGCGCTGAATGGCCACGCGGTCGATGGACATGCTCAAAGCTTTGCGAACACGAACATCCTTGAAGGGGTTTTTACCTTTGGAACCGTATTTCAATTCATCACTGCCCAAGTCAAGGCCAAAAAAGATGGTTCGAACTTCTGGGCCATCCAAGACTGACAAAGTGGATGTGCTGCGCAGGCGTGCCACGTCTTGCGTTGGCAGGTCGGTCACAGTGTCGACGTTGCCAGCCAACAGGGCCGCAATGCGCGTAGGATCAGACTTGATGGGGGTGTAGACCACGTCTGTGACGTTGCCTTGCAACTTGTCCCACCAAGCTTTGTTGTGTGTCATGACCAATTTTTGGTCAGGCTGCCATTCCTTGATGACATAGGGGCCTGTGCCGTTGGTGTTGTTGGACGCAAAGGTAATTTCTTTGGCCTTGTAGTCTTGAACTTTTTCAGACTTGTTTTTGATAGCCCATGACTTGCTCATGATGAAGAACGTTGTGAAGTTGTTCAGCATGGTGGGGTTGGGCTTGTCCAAAATCACATCCAATGTGTGATCGTCGACTTTTTTCATTTCTTTGACGCCAGCCACATAGATGCCCATGGTGCCTTGGGGTTGACGGATACGGTCAAAAGAGAACACCACATCGTCTGCTGTGAAGGACGAGCCATCATGGAACTTAACGTTCTTGCGCAAATTAAAACGCACGGTGGTGGGGTTCAGATTGGACCAGCTTGTGGCCAATGAAGGTTCAACTTTGTAGTTCTTGTCGTAGCGCACCAAAGGTTCGTAGGCATGGCCCAAGATGTTGTTGGTGGTGGCGTGATTTTGAGAATGGGGGTCCATTGTCAAAATGTCGTTTTGAGCGGCCCATTTGAGTTCGGCGGCTTGGGCTGTTGTGACGCCCAGCACTGAGGCCGACACACCAATCGCCAGGGTCAGCAGGCGAGTGGTTTTGAGGAAGCGTTGGTACATGCTAAATCCTGTCTAAGTTAAATGACCAAGTCATTCTAGGGGAGTGAGGTGCTTGTTCGCAAGTGACATCAGGGTTATTGCCGATGACGACAAAAGGACATATTCTGCGTTTTAATGTTGTTTTTGAATGTCTGGGTAAATGTCCTATGAGCACCTTCTTGTTTCAATCCGCCAATGTCTTAGATGTTGAGTCTTTGCAGCTTCAACATAACCAAGATGTTTGGGTCGAAAACGGACTGATCAAATCGGTGGTGCCACACCAAGCCGACGTGTTCATTGCCGACAGCACCAAAGTGGTGAAGGCCCAGGGCAAAACTTTGATGCCTGGCTTGATCGATTGCCACGTCCACGTCATTGCGGCGCACCTGAACCTCAACGTCACTGCCAACCAGCCCAACGTATTTGCCACCTTGCGTGCCTTGCCCATCATGAAGGGCATGCTCATGCGCGGCTTTACCACCGTACGCGATGCTGGCGGTGGCGATTGGAATTTGGCCGAAGCCACCCGCACCGACATGGTCGAGGGACCGCGTATTTTTGCGGCTGGCCGTGCGCTGTCGCAAACCGGCGGTCATGGCGATGGCCGGCCCCGCAGTGATGTGATCGAGCCTTGTGGTTGCTCAAGCCGTGTGGGCACTTTGGCCCGTGTGGTGGATGGCGTCGACAACGTTCGTTTGGCGGTGCGTGAAGAAATCATGAAGGGCGCCAACCAAATCAAAATCATGGCCTCGGGCGGTGTGGCCTCGCCCAATGATCCCATTCATTACTTGGGTTATTCAGAGGCAGAAATTCGCGCCATTGTGGACGAAGCAGAACATGCCGGCACTTATGTGATGGCCCACGCATACACGCCCAAAGCCATCTATCGCGCGGTTGAATTTGGTGTGCGCAGCATCGAGCATGGCAACTTGATTGATGTGTCTACTGCCCAGTTCATGGCCGACAAACAGGCCTACATGGTGCCTACACTGATCACCTACGAAGCTTTGGCCAATGAGGGTGCCAGTCTTGGCTTGCCAGCGGTGTCGGTAGCCAAAATTGAAACGGTCAGAAGTCAGGGCCAAAAAGCGCTCGAGCTTTTGGCCAAAGCGGGTGTGAAGATGGCTTTGGGCACTGACTTGCTGGGCGAGTCACACCGACATCAGTCGGAAGAGTTGAGAATTCGCGCCGACATCTTGGGCAATGGAACAGCCCTGCAACAAGCCACCTTGAACGCTGCTGAGTTGATCAACATGCCAGGTCAGTTGGGTGTGGTGAAGGCGGGTGCCATTGCTGACTTGCTGTTGGTGGATGGCAATCCTTTGACCGACATGTCTTGTCTCTTAGGCCAAGGTGATCACATTGAAGTGATCATGAAAGACGGCAAGATTTACAAGCAGGTTTGAAGAGGCCTTCAGCTCAATTATTTCAAATTGAGCTTGCTTGTGTTGGATGGGTTCAGGTGTAACGCTTGCTGCGCAAATTGTTTTTCATCTCGCGCAAAGCAGGCTGCAAAGATTCGCCAATGCGCAGGGCCACCGTGGTGGCCAAAATGTCAATGATCAGCAGGTGCAACAGCCTTGACACCATGGGGCTATAGCGGTCGTAGCTTTCGGGGTGATCTGCCGTTAAATGAATTTGACCTGCGGTGGCAAGCGGTGAACCACTGGACGTAATCACAATGGTGGTCGCGCCGCGTTTGCGCGCAATGTCGCAAGCGTCCATCAAATCGCGCGTGCGACCCGAATTAGAAATGACCACCACACAATCGCCTTTGCCCAACATGGAAGCGCTCATGACTTGCATGTGACCATCGCTGTAGGCAATGGTGTTCATGCCCAAGCGGAAGAATTTGTGTTGAGCATCTTGGGCCACGATGCCCGAATTTCCCACCCCATAGAACTCAATGCGTTTGCCGGTGCTGTGTGTTTCTGCTAAAACTTGAACGGCTTGGTCCAAAGCAAAAGAAGACGCATCGTTGCGGTATTTCAAAAACGCAGCCACGGTGTTGTCAATCACCTTGACCGCAACATCATTGGTCTTGTCGTCGGCATCTACACTGCGGTGAATGAAGGGCACGCCTTCGCTCACACTACCAGCCAGTTTCAATTTGAAATCTGACAGACCGTCGTAGCCCACACTTCTGCAAAATCGCACCACTGTGGGTTTGCTGACGTGTGCGCGGTCTGCCAGTTCGGTGACTGGCAAGTTGGCAAAGGCACGCGGATCTTGCAAAACCAATTTGCCAACGCGCTGCTCTGCAGGCGCCAAAGAAGGCAGTGAGGCTTTGATGCGGTCTAGCATGGTTTAGTTTTCCTCCGACCAACAAAATCCATCGCGGGCAATCATGGCACTGGAGGCACTTGGCCCCCATGTGCCTGCCGCATAGTGACGAGGGCCTTGGGTGTCAGTGGCCCAGTGTTGCAAGATAGGTTCAACCCAGCGCCAAGCTTCTTCTTGCTCGTCACTGCGTACAAATAAATTCAGACGGCCATCTAAAACATCGAGCAATAAACGCTCGTAGGCACCGACGCGCTCGCTGCCAAAGCGTTTGTCAAAGTCGAGGTCGAGGTGAACCGAGCTGAGGTTGGCCGAGGCTTGGGTACCAGTCTTGATGCGCTTGTGTTGGCCTTCAGCAAACAAGTGCAGCTCCAACCCGTCTTTGGGTTGTAAGTGAATCACCAACTTGTTCACCCCACCGCCGGGCGCCTGAAAAATAGCATGCGGAGTGGGGCGGAAATTGATCTCAATGTAACCTTCGCGCGAGGCCAAACGTTTGCCTGTGCGAATGTAGAAGGGCACGCCAGCCCAACGCCAATTGGCAATTTCTGTGCGCAGCGCCACAAAGGTTTCGGTGCTGCTGTTGGGGTTGACGCCGGTTTCTTGGTTGTAGCCATTCACCGCTTGGCCCTGAACATTGCCTGCGCTGTATTGGCCGCGCACGACATGCTGGCTGAGTGTTTCGGTGGTCCAAGGTTTGAGGGCGCGCAAGACTTTGAGCTTCTCGTCGCGAATGGCGTCGGCATGCGCATTGATGGGCGGCTCCATGGCAATGGCGCAGAGCAATTGCAACGCGTGGTTTTGCACCATGTCGCGCAGGGCGCCGGTGTTTTCATAAAAAGCGCCGCGTTTTTCGACACCCAGCTCTTCGGCAATGGTGATTTGAATGTTGGCAATGTGCTCGCGGCGCCACAGGGGTTCAAACAAGGCATTGCCAAAACGCATGGCAAACAAGTTTTGCACCGAAGGCTTGCCTAGGTAGTGGTCAATGCGGAAAATTTGGTGCTCTTCAAAGACCTTGCGCACGCTCTTGTTGATGAGCTTGTTGGACTTGAGGTCGTGGCCCAGTGGCTTTTCCAACACGATGCGCGTTTTGGAAGTGTTCAATTTGGCCACAGCCAATTGTTCGCACACTGTATTGAACAAGCTGGGTGCAGTGGCCAGATACATCACCACATGGTCTGTTTCGCGTTCGGCCAAGCGGGCGGCTAACTTGGCATAGTCGTCTGGGTTGGACAGGTCTACACGCTCGTAATGCAGCATGGCCTTGAAACGGGCAAATTCCTCGTCATTGGGGCGTTTTGCGCCCTCGACTTGCTCAAATCGGGACTGAATCAGGGTTTGGTACTGTTCATCCGTCATGCTGTCGCGTGCCACACCAATGATGCGGCCGCCCTCAGGCAGGGTACCGTGACGGAAAGCTTGGAAAAGCGCGGGCATCAATTTGCGCCAAACGAGGTCGCCAGTGCCGCCAAAAAAGACTAAATCGAAGGACATGTTTATTTGTTACATAAAAATGAGTTTGTAATGTAACTTTGTTTCATCGATAATTCAAGCCTTGTTTTAAATTTTTTGCCATGAACCAACTCGACGCTCTCAAATCTCACACCACCGTAGTGGCTGACACCGGTGACTTCAAACAATTGGCCCAATTTCAGCCACAAGACGCGACCACCAACCCGTCGCTGATCTTGAAGGCGGTGCAAAAGCCTGAATACGCGCCTTTGCTGACAGAGTCTGTGGTGGCGCACAAAGGACAAGCACTGGATGTGGTGATGGACCATTTGTTGGTTCGCTTTGGTTGCGAAATTTTGAAGACGATTCCTGGCCGTGTGTCCACCGAAGTAGATGCGCGCTTGAGCTTTGACACTGCGGGCACGTTGTCGCGTGCACGTCGATTGATGAGCTTGTATGAAGCGCAGGGTATTTCACGCGATCGCGTACTGATCAAAATTGCGGCCACATGGGAAGGCATACAAGCTGCTGCCGAGTTGGAGCGCGAGGGCATTCACACCAACCTCACTTTGTTGTTCTCCTTTGCACAGGCCGTTGCTTGCGGTCAAGCCAAAGTGCAATTGATTTCACCGTTCGTTGGTCGTATTTATGACTGGTACAAAAAGACAGCTGGCGCTGCTTGGGATGAAGCGGCGAGTGCTGGCGCCAATGATCCTGGTGTGAAGTCTGTTCGCGCAATTTACAACTACTACAAGAAGAATGACATTGCGACCGAAGTGATGGGTGCCAGCTTCCGCAACGTTGGCCAAATTGTGGCATTGGCAGGTTGTGACTTGCTCACGATTAGTCCTGATTTGTTGGCATTGTTGGCTGCGAATGAAACACCCTTAACAGCATCATTGAATGCGCAAGCGGCCAAAGGCATGGACTTGCCTTGGGTCCAATACAACGAAGCTGGTTTCCGTTTTGCGCTGAATGAAGACGCCATGGCTACTGAAAAATTGGCAGAAGGCATCCGTGCTTTCTGTGTCGATGCCATCAAGTTGGAAGGCTTGATGTTGGCGGCACAAAAGGCTTGAGAAGGATGTTTATGCGAGGTGATCAAACAGCTGCGTGGCAAGGCTTGACGGCCCTAGCGAAAGCGTTTTCTGGGTTTGATTTGCGCGATGCGTTTGCCTCAGATGCAACGCGTGCTGCGCATTTCAGTCAAGAAGCGCCAGGCGTGTTTGCTGACTTGTCGAAGAACCATTGGGACGCAAGCATTGAAGCTAAATTGTTGGCGTTGGCAGAGCAAGCGGGTGTGTTGACACATCGCAATCGCATGTTCCAAGGTGAGGCCATCAACGCCACAGAAAACCGGGCGGTGATGCATTGGCTGTTGCGCCATCCTGCGGAGGGGGCTGCAGCGGATGCACTGCCTGCTTCGGTCAAGGCATCTTTGAAAGAGGTGCACGAGACCTTGAACGCCATGTTGTCGTTTGCCGAAAAAATTCGTGCAGACAAGCAGATCACTGATGTCGTCAACATTGGCATTGGCGGTTCCGACTTAGGCCCGCAAATGGCGGTGATGGCCTTGCAGGCTGATGCCATGGCGGGCAAGCGTTTTCACTTTGTGTCCAATGTGGATGGTCATGAACTGGATGCCGTGTTGAAGGGTTTGAAAGCAGAGAACACGTTGTTCTTGGTGGCTTCTAAAACCTTCACCACTTTGGAAACCATGACCAATGCTTTGTCTGCCAAGCGTTGGTTTGAAACCCAGGGCGCTACTGATGTAGCGCGTCACTTTGCAGCGCTCACCACCAATGTAGAAGCCGCAGCCAAGTTTGGCATTCAAACTTGTTTTGGCTTTTGGGATTGGGTGGGCGGTCGTTATTCTTTGTGGTCGGCCATTGGGTTGCCTTTGGCCATTGCCATTGGGTCGGACAAGTTTCGCTCGTTTTTGGCGGGCGCACATGCCATGGATCAGCATTTTCTGAATGCCGATCCTGCACAGAATTTGCCCATTCGATTAGGTCTGTTGGATGTTTGGTATCGCAACTTTTTACACTACACCAGTCGCTGCATTGCGCCGTATCACAGCGCCTTGAAACGCTTTGCACCTTATTTGCAGCAGCTCGAGATGGAGAGCAATGGCAAGCAGGTAGACCATGCTGGGCAAGCCTTGCCGTACGGAACATCGCCCGTGTTGTGGGGCGAGCCTGGTACCAACGGGCAGCATGCATTTTTCCAAATGTTGCACCAAGGAACTGATGTGGTGCCGCTGGAGTTTGTGGCTGTGAAAAACGCCACGCATGCGCTGCCTGATCACCAAGCTTTGTTGTTGTCCAATGTGTTGGCGCAAGCGCAGGCTTTGATGGTGGGCAAGTCGGATGCGGGGGGGCATAAAAACTTTGCAGGTAACCGACCCAGTAGCTTCATCTTGCTGGATGACTTAACACCATTTAATTTAGGCGCATTGATTGCTTTGCAAGAACACCGCGTATTTGTGAGTGGGGCTGTGTGGGGCATTAATAGCTTTGACCAATGGGGTGTGGAGTTGGGCAAAGTGTTGGCCAAAGACATTCATGCACGCATTGAGTCGGGTGATGTTGCCGGATTAGACGCCTCTACAGCGCAATTGCTGCAGAGGGTTCGCGCAGCTTGAACTTGAAGAGGGCCAGACAATTCTGGCCCTTCTTTCTTCAGTGCTTGTGGCTGCTGTGATCGTGTGCGTTGGTAGGCTTGTCCTGCACAATCACTTGCCCCTTCATGCCGGCTTCGAAATGGCCCGGAATGAGGCAAGCCATCTGCAAAGTCTGGGCTTGGTCGAACTTGATGACCCACTCTTTGGTTTCACCTGGTTTGACACTCAGTGCCAGCAAGTCATTGCCAGAAGCGTGATCGTGCCCGCCTGAGTGCCCTGCCGATTGTTGCATTTCAAGGGCGTGGGCTTTGAGCGCAGCTTCAGAGCCCAAGACCATTTCATGCGGCAATTTGCCGCTGTTGTGCACCATCAATTTGAGCGTTTCACCCGCTGCAACTTGCAACAAATCGGGCGTGAAACGCATCGTGTCGTTCATGTCGACTTGGACGGTGCGATCGACAACCAAGGCGCTTTGCGTCGGTGTGTTCGCATGGGCATCTTGCGTGTCATGCGCGTCTTCTGCGCCGTGTGCATGACCACCAGCCGCCCATTCTGGATTGCGCTCGAAAGCTTCGTAAGCTGCCCAACTGCTGGCACAAACTGCAAGCCCCAAGCTCAATGAGTACACCATCAATGCGCGTTGAATGCGCATTTTGATTGTGAACATCAGCGCCAAAATAGAAATGGCGAATCCCAAAGGCACCACCCACGCACTGCGCGCAGGCGAGTCAGGAAAATGTTGTAGTCCACCGGTGAAGAAGCCCAAACCAATGGACAGCAACGTGCCCACCCAAAGTGATTCAATCAAACTTTGCGTATTGTTTTGGCTGCGGTGCTCCATCCAGGCGCCCGCTACAAAAAGGACGATGCCGACTGCTGCCGTCCAGAGTGAGCGTTCGCCGCTGAAAAAACCATGGTTGACCGCGCCCGAAATAAAGCTGATGCCCGAATATTTGAGCAGCATGGCGCTGTGTTGAATTTGAAAAGAGACTGTCATGAAAATTCCTTGCGCTTTGGATTGAAGCGCGACATGGATCCACCTTCTTTCGACAAGAAGGGACTGAAAGTGCGATCTAGGAAATTCAGGAAATAGGCGGTCGCAAATGCGGTTGCGGCGCTGAATTCAGCCAAACAATGGGCTTGTGCGCCGGTGGCATTTGGAGTTTCATCATGGACTGAGGCGTGCCTGCCTGGAGCAGACCCATGGTGCAGCACTCGTGGCAGTCTGATGCACTATGCGATGAATCTGTTGAGTGGCTTGCTTGTGCGGGTTCTGAGACGTGCCCACCGCAGTGGTCTTGAAGCCCCAGCGATGTTGTATTTGAATACACCGTGCGATGGGTATCTGCTGATGCGGCATTGGCAAGCGACATCAACCCTAAGCTGGCGCTGAAGACCAACTTCATCAGAAGTGACACCACCAGTAACCACGGCATTTTTTGCATGATTACATCTTAAGTCGCATTCAAGCAAATGAACAACAGGCACAAAAAAACCCCGCAATGACTTGCGGGGTTTTGTGCGAGGTCAAAGGTCTTTGCAGACCCTTGAGGCAGCGGGCAATTACATGCCCATGCCGCCCATACCACCCATGCCGCCCATGTCAGGCATGCCACCGGCAGGTGCGTCGTCTTTTGGTGCTTCTGAAACCATGCACTCTGTGGTCAACATCAAAGAGGCCACGGACGCTGCGTTTTGCAATGCAGTGCGTGTCACTTTGGTTGGGTCCAAGATGCCCATTTCAATCATGTCACCGTAGGTGTCGTTGGCAGCGTTGAAGCCGTAGTTGCCTTTACCGGCCATCACTGCGTTGACCACCACTGAAGGCTCGCCACCAGCGTTGTACACAATCTCGCGCAAAGGCGCTTCGATGGCTTTCAACACCAGCTTGATACCAGCGTCTTGATCAGCGTTGTCGCCTTTGATGGCGCCAGCGTTTTGACGTGCGCGCAACAAGGCAACGCCACCGCCAGCCACAATGCCTTCTTCCACAGCAGCGCGAGTCGCATGCAATGCGTCTTCAACACGGGCTTTCTTTTCTTTCATTTCGACTTCGGTGGCAGCGCCCACCTTGATCACGGCAACACCGCCAGCCAACTTGGCCACGCGCTCTTGCAGTTTTTCACGGTCGTAGTCAGAAGTGGCTTCTTCGATTTGAACGCGGATTTGTTTCACACGTGCTTCGATGTCGCCAGCTGCGCCAGCACCGTCGATGATGATGGTGTTTTCTTTGCCCACTTCGATGCGCTTGGCTTGACCCAGGTCTGCCAATGTCACTTTTTCGAGTGTCAAACCAACTTCTTCAGCGATCACTTTACCGCCGGTCAAGATGGCGATGTCTTCCAACATGGCTTTGCGACGATCGCCGAAGCCAGGGGCCTTAACAGCCACAACCTTCAAGATACCGCGGATGGTGTTGACCACCAAAGTTGCCAAGGCTTCGCCTTCAACTTCTTCAGCAATGATCAACAAAGGACGGCCAGCTTTTGCAACGGCTTCCAATGTGGGCAACAAGTCACGGATGTTGCTGATTTTCTTGTCGAACAACAACACGAAGGGGTTGTCGAGCAAAGCAGCTTGCTTCTCGGGGTTGTTGATGAAGTAGGGTGACAGGTAGCCACGGTCGAATTGCATGCCTTCAACGATGTCGAGTTCGTTGTCGAGTGACTTGCCGTCTTCAACAGTGATCACGCCTTCTTTGCCCACTTTGTCCATGGCTTTGGCAATGATTTCGCCAATGCTGTGGTCGCTGTTGGCAGAGATAGAACCGACTTGAGCGATTTCTTTGGTGGTTGTGGTGGCCTTGGTGGCTTTCTTCAACTCTTCGATCAAGGCTGCAACAGCTTTGTCGATACCGCGCTTCAAGTCCATGGGGTTCATGCCGGCGGCAACGTACTTCATGCCTTCGCGAACGATGGCTTGAGCCAACACGGTGGCGGTTGTTGTACCGTCACCAGCGTTGTCAGAAGTCTTAGAAGCAACTTCCTTGACCATCTGAGCGCCCATGTTCTGGAGCTTGTCTTTGAGTTCGATTTCTTTGGCCACGGACACACCGTCCTTGGTCACGGTGGGGGCGCCGAAAGAGCGCTCGAGCACCACATTGCGACCCTTAGGGCCCAAAGTCACTTTGACCGCGTTGGCCAAAATGTTCACGCCTTCAACCATGCGTGCGCGGGCTTCGCCGCCGAAAATTACGTCTTTTGCTGCCATTTGAATTTCTCCGATTTAAAAATTACTCGACCACTGCAAAGAGGTCTTCTTCTTTCATGACCAACAGCTCGTCGCCCAAAACCTTGACGGTTTGGCCGCTGTATTTGCCGAACAACACGCGGTCGCCGACTTTCACGTTCATGGCCAACACTTCGCCTTTGTCATTGCGTTTGCCTGGGCCAACGGCCAAGACTTCACCTTGATCAGGCTTTTCAGCAGCTGCATCAGGGATCACGATGCCAGAGGCTGTTTTGGTTTCGCTTTCGACACGTTTGACGATCACGCGATCGCCGAGAGGACGCAGTTTCATGGAATCTCCTAAATATGAAACAAGGTTAAAAACAAAAAGCATTCAAAATTGAATACTTTAGGGTTCTTTGGAGGGTGCTGAAGTTGTTAGCACTCATCTCCTGCGAGTGCTAATGATAAGGGTGTTTGGGAGGATTTCAAGAGGGGGAGTGAAAAATGAGGGGAGTTGAAAGGGGTTATTCGCTTCAGACTTGGACAGTTCAAGGTTGCCTCTAAGGCATCGTAAGAGAAAAAAGTTTGAATTTGACAGAGAGCGGAGTGTCTGTTTAAAGCTTTAAGCAGATGGACTAGGGGGGGGTGACCGGCAGCCCTCGACCCAAAGGCGTTCTTCAGCATTAATCAAAACGGTCATTCGTGCAGTTAGGCTTCAGGGTGTGGAGCGATGAATAACACGAGAAACGGCGGGGATAAGCTGAAAATAAGTACAAATTAAGTAGTAAAAAAAGCATTTAAGTTTTAGAACATTTTTTTCCTGCTTGTAACTGTCAGAAGGTTTAAAAGCCTTAAAAAGGGCAAAATTTAAATTTGTGAGAACCGTTGACGGGAATGTCCCGCCAGCTAAACAAAAATAAGCCTAAGGACTCCCAAGTGATTTTTTTTGTATCACTGCTTTCACAGCTACTAAATTTAATACTTGTACTAGTTGGTTTGTTAACACTAGGTTTTTTCGTGATCTTTATTCGAAAATTCCGACTTAGTGCTCAAGGACTGGCACTTGCAATTAAAGGGCTGGAGGGGAAACTTGGTCAACATAACGGTCGTGATCCACGTGAACTTGATGCAATCTTCGCTAAACAGCCGTTACTGCATATCTGGAATGAGTATTCGGATACCCTTCATCCAATGCGTCTGGCGTTGAGTGGTCAAACGCCGGTTGTGGAATACCGCTCGAGCATGCCTGCCGAAATGATGTTCACAAAGGAGTCACTGGTTGATGCGCCACTATTTGATGATTTTTGGCGTCACCTGCCGGGCATTCTTACCGGTCTGGGGATCATCGGTACCTTCGCAGGTCTGTTGCACGGCTTAGATAATTTTAAAGGAGCTATTGCTACCAACACATCTGATGCGGTTGCCGGTCTGGGCCCGCTGCTAGAGGCTGTGATGCATGCCTTTACCGTGTCAGCAGCGGCCATTTTCTGCGCAATGCTGGTGGTATTTTTTAGTCGCTACCTCGTTGCACTCCTGAACGCTAAGGTCGAGCTCCTATGCGATCTGATCGACTCGTTATACAAGTCAGGGGCTGGTGAAGAATATTTGCAGCGGCTTGTTGAGTCGTCTGAAAAATCAGAGGTACATGCAGCTCAGCTAAAAGATGCTCTCGTTGAGGATCTCACTCGCCTAATGACCAACTTAACTGAGCGTCAAATTCAGGCGCAAATCAGTGCTGGCCAGCAAATTGGGGAAACCGTCGGCCGAAGCATTGCTGAGTCGATTGCCGAACCAATGCAGCGCGTGCGCGAGGTCATGGAAAACAATGCCGCCGGCAATTCTGCGCAGGTCAATACGATGCTCGAGACTATGCTCACGGGCTTCATGGCAAAACTAGAAGACACCTTTGGTGGCCAAATTAACGGTATCAACGAACAGATGCAACGTTCGATAGCCGCGATGGGCTCTGTGCAAACTTCATTGCAGGCGCTGGTCCAAGACATCCAGAAGGCTAACGAAAATGCGACAACACAAATGTCGGACAAGCTTGCTGCTGCGATGCAGACAGCGTCCGACAACCAGCAGCAGCTCACCCAGCAAATGACACAGTTCGTCACCGATTTCAGGTCGCTGGTTGCGGAAGAACAGAGCAAGTCCAAAGATGCAATGAACGAAACCATCGCTAGCCTCTTGAGCGAAGTCGGCAAATCAATTTCCAGCATGGAAGCTTCACGCAAGAGTGCATCGGAGGAAGACGCTAATCGCACCAAAGTGCTCACAGACCAAACTGGACAAATGGTATCGGGGCTGTCCGCAAATGTCGAAGAACTTCTGCGGGCTGTCAGTGATCAGGTACTCAAGACGCAAGAAAGCATCAATGCAATCCGCGATGTTTCCATGCGCGCCGTCGATGGGATGAACCAAGGTGCACTGACCATGGGCTCGGCCGCTCAGCGATTCGAGACTGCCGGCAGCTCAGTTACTCGCGCACTGGATGATTCAGCTGCATTCATTGAGCAAGTGAAAGCTTCGTCTAATGCGCTGCAGGCGGCTTCGCTGGCAGTGAACAGCGGCTTTGAGAAATACGACGCCACCCGTAAGACCGTTGATTCGCAGGTCTTGGCGCTCACAGGCCTCATTGAATCGGCCAAACGCGAAGCTGGTGTCTCTCAACAGCTTATCGAAGGCGTGGAAAGCAGCGTCAAAGCGCTGCGTGCAGCGGAGGAAGAAAGCCGCCGCAATCTCAGCGCAGTCAACGACCAGTTGGTCTCGGCTTTCGAGACGTTTGGCAACTCACTGGTGAGCCAAGTTCAACGCGTCGTTGGCGAAACAGACAAGAACATCTCCGTTCTGTCTAACCAGCTCACAGGCGTAGTGCAAGAGCTCGCACAGTTTATGCAGCGCATGCGCAAACAGTGAGCCGTGAATGTTTTTCCAGATATTCAAAAAACGCTCAAGCAAGTCTGAAGGCGAGAGTCCTTTCTGGATCTCGTTTTCGGATTTGATGACGGCTCTCATGACACTTTTTTTGGTGGTCATGGCAGTTACCCTCATCTCCATTCAGAAAAGCATCCCAGAGTCCATAGCTCAAGAGGCCGCGCGCCAAGAAGACATCAGAATAGTCATGGGCTTGCTCAAGACGGAGTCTGTTCCATTTTCGAGAGTCAAGGTAGATGAAGCCAACTTCCGTCTTGATCTGGGCGATGTCGTCTATTTTGAGAGCAACTCTAGCTACATAAAGCCCGAAGTCGCCGCTGAACTGCGAGCGTACATTCCGACCCTTCTCAAGGTTAAGGAATTTGAAAAAGGCAAATGGATAAAGCGATTCATCGTTGAAGGATTTACAGACCAAGACGGCAGCTACACATTGAACTTGGCATTGAGCACAGATCGCAGCCGGAGTGTGATTTGCGCTTTGGTCTCCCCAATCCCTGCATCGCCGACACTATCCAAGGAGCAACTGATTGATATTCAGCGTTATTTCTCTCTCGGAGGCTTTTCTTCATACTCCATTCGTGAGGATAAGAAGCTCAGCCGCAGAGTAGAGATCCGGGTGGAGTTCTTGACGCTGGATGAGTACAAGAAGGGAAAGGAACAGCTTCTACTCAATCGTGAGTTTGGATTTTGCTGACCATGATCGACCAAACGCTTTTGAACCGTCTGAATGCCTCAATTGAGGGCATGGGGCTCAATCGCGTACAAATCGGATTCCCCGAAATTGTGATCAAGGAAGTCCAAAAAGCCGAGGCGCTGTTCAAGGACTTCTCAAAAGCCAAACCATCAACGCAAGATGCCTACAAAGCAGCGCTGACACTGCTGCGCGGAGAGAAGCTCGATGACTGGTCAACCGACCTTGTGGCTGCGGCCATTTCTATTCCCATCAAAGAGCAGCGAGGCCGAACTGTTCTTGAGAGCGAATACTGTGATGACTTGCTGCGAGAGTATGAAAACGATGCCTATTCAGGTGACTTGTGGCGGCTGACTTGGTATTCATTGCTCAACTCGTATCTAACCTATGACCTCGCCCGGACCACTTCGGAAGCAGGCATGGCCGGCTTTAGCAAGCTGCGCCGACTACTCAACCGCACATGGCCTTCCATTGATAAGCAGTCTGGAGAGCTCGCCGTCCCGGACTGGGTGCGCAT